>Ga0105348_1001429_pt1 | contig 16202 bp, 10 predicted proteins | sample EN8Hudsemesocosm_2_FD_83504 | JGI IMG/M metagenome (GOLD analysis project Ga0105348, IMG submission 83504) | Methane-oxidizing microbial communities from mesocosms in the Hudson Canyon - EN8C Hudson Canyon | ecosystem: Environmental > Aquatic > Marine > Cold seeps | place: Hudson Canyon... | reverse complement strand
TTGCTTTTGATCAACATAATTTGATGATTGCCGCCTCTGATGAGTTGTTTTGGTATAACAAAGATTTCGTTATTCAGTCTTCTTGGCGAAATCGCTATTTGAATCATTGCCATGAGATATGCCGCAAGGATCGAATGCTTTTCCTAACTTCAACAGGACACGACAGCGTTCTAGCATTTGATTTGGACAAAAAGGAATTTGTGTGGGGTTTTCACCTTCAAAAACAGCTAGGACAATGGGGTGGCTTTGCTTTTGACCCGCGGTCTGAAAAAGGTCCACGACAATTTAATGACTTGCATATCAATATGGTTTTCGTTGATGCGACTGGGTTATATGTTAGCGGATTGAGAACAGAGGCTTTATTGCACATTAGCAATAAAAATAAGGTTACTGAGGTCTGTAGCTTACCCAAAGGAACTCACAATGCACGACCATTCAATGGTGGGGTTATCTTTAACGATACTGCCAATGATTGTTTGAGAATAATACCGCGACAAGGAAAAGGCCAAGCATTTAAGATAAGAGGATATGACCCTAAAGACGTTGAATTTGCTGGTGTTGACGATTCAAATATTGCCCGTCAAGCTTTTGGTCGAGGACTTTGTGTGATTGATAATCAATTCATCGCTGGCGGGTCTTCACCATCCACAGTTACGCTTTATGATATACAAACTAGTCAATTGGTTGCTTCCGTCAATATCACTATGGATATTCGCAATGCTGTTCATGGCCTAGCTGTCTGGCCATATTAGTGGGCTACAAAGCAAAAAGGGCCGGTCATAGACCGGCCCTTTTTGCTTTGTAGGTTAGAGATTACTTTCCGCCGAAGCTTTTGACGTACCTGATACCATACTCTCTAGGACGGTTGGTATAAATGTAATCCACATGCATTCGACCTTCGGCAAGGTTCTGTTGAGAGTATCCGCCGTAGCCTTCATGGCCATAATTAGCTCGTTCATCAGTGACGTTATTAACGAAAAACGAGAACTCCCAATCGCTACCCTGAACACCCATGTGCAGATCTCCAATATTATAGGATGGATCATTGAACTGAGGGTATTTCGCAAACGTCCCGTCGTCATTTACTAACGGGGTCGCTTCGAGCTGAGAAAGTCTTGATCCTTCATAGGACCATTGTATGCGTGCGTAGCCGTTTGCATTCAAAGATGGTACTGGCCAATTATAAGTAGCCCAAAGACTGCCGCTAAACTCTGCACTGAGTGGGAGCCTACTACCCTCAGGGATAAAGGTGCCACCATAACTGAGATCATCGTCAGTTTGACTGTCAAGTGTGTACAAGTTAAAACCTACTGAGAGGTTTTCTGTTGGGTTGTAATCTACATAGACGCTGACACCATCAATATGCGCGTCTCCAGCATTGAATATAGCTATCTGCCAGGGCTGACCACAAATGCCTGCTTGCTGCTTTGCCTCTCCGTCAGGACATGGAGTGTATGATGGGTCAACTAGCTCATATTGATAGTCTTCCCAAGCCATACGATAGGCTGACAGATAGAGATTTCCTGCACCGTCCGCAAAAGACCCTTTATAACCGACTTCATAGTTCGACATTTTATCGGCATCATATTGTTTGGGGAAAAACGGCTCGCCTCGTTCTCTATTTGAGCCACCAGGTCTGTATCCAATGGTCCAGAGACCGTAGACCATGCTGTCTTCTGACAAATCATAGGATACTGAAACTTTGGGAACGAATTCGTCGTTCTGACCGAATGTTCTTGTAATGCCATCAACCGTGCTAGGGTCTGCATCAAGATTCCCTGTTGGATGCTCCTCAAAGTAATCTGTACTGTTCTCTCTGTCGAAGTAACGCAAACCCAGAGTAATGTCGATTTTGTCACTCATATGCCAGGTCGCTTCACCAAAGATTGCGGTTTGCTCGGTGTCAGTTGAGCTATTGGAATACCAATGTTCGGTTGCATTTGGATAGGCAACACCGTCGTTCCATTCGTACCATGCGGCAGAAACGGAGTCTTGCCATACAGACCCTTCGTAATAATAAGCGTCAGTATTACGCGGAGTGATCTCGTTTACTGTTGGATATCCAAAGTGATCGGCCCAAGAGTAGTTGCTCTCTTCATAGAACGCACCGATTAACCAGTCGTAAGTGTCACCTTGGCTTGAGAGCCGAATTTCTTGACTAAACCGATCTGATTTGTCATCTTCGTAGAACGCAGCGAGGTAATCCCCTTCGATCGTGGGAGCACTGCAATACTTGCCGTTGTAAATAAAGTTTTCTCCACCGTCAGGTGAATAGTAATAACCCCCGTAAACGCCACCGTAGGTGGACTGGGCGATGCAGTAGTAAGCTGAATAGTTTCTGTGATAGTTGGTTACGTCAGTGTTGTAGCTGGTGTTGCTCTTATAATAAGAGGTCGCTGAAATAAACTGAGCAAATTCTAGATCTCCCTCAATGACTAACGAGGAGACATCATACTCATTATCATAAAACTCTGGGTTGTATCTAATTGCCTGAAGATCGCCAACGTTTGGATCATAGGCGCTGTAGGAGCCCGACTCTGATTTCTGTGTGAGGTATGAAGCTGTGGCGGCCCAATTATCATTGATTTCCCAACGCAAGGCCGCACGCCAACCAGTTAGGTTGTAATCATTTGTATCATCAGCAACTACGTCTGCGTTGTCCTGTGTTCCCCAACCTGAGGGGGTTCCGTTCGGCGCAGCCTGGTCGTTATCGATCGTGTGACCATATACATTATCCACAAAACCGCCATCTTTAGCTTTGTAGGCAACCAGTCTAGCAGTGAGTTTGTCTTCAATTAGAGGCGTGTTGATAACAATGGAGCCATCATAGCTTCCTTCACCTTCAGATCCATTACGAAAACTGCCATCAAGAATAACTTCGGAAACATTCATTTCAGGTTTATTGGTGATTACCTTTAACGTACCTGCCTGCGAATCGGCGCCATACAGTGTACCTTGGGGCCCTTCAAGAGCCTCCACACGGGCTATATCAACCATTCGAATTGAAGGCTGCTGACCGGATGTGCTCATTGACAGTTCATCCAAATAAACTGCGGATGTTGACTCCCCTACATATCCAGCGCTAGTTGTAGCACCCCGGAAAACCACGGTGGCGCTGCCGGCACCATAATCCAAAACCGTAACACCGGGCATAAACCTTGAGTAGTCAGAAAGTCCGCGTGCTCCCATTTCCTTGAGGTCATCTCCGGTCAATGCTTGGACGCTTGCTGGGATATCCATGATTGACTCAGACCGCTTTCGCGCAGTTACTAGAACTTCTTCAATTGCTCTTGAGGAAGTCTCTGTGTCTTCGGCAAAGGCAAAGGGCGTTATTCCTAAAGCAAAACTAATTGCCGTTGAAAGTGGTGAAATCTTCCATTTAGATTTGTGGATGCTCATTTTTTTGTTCTCCCTCGCTGATTGAACATTAGAAAGCTACGCTAATGGTTTACTCATAGCTCCAAAGTCTCAATATGAGAGTTTTTAAACTACCTCCCCTATAGGAATGGAATATTTTATTTGGTCATGCGGGGTTGGTGTTTCTCGGGCAGTTCCTCTAACAAGGGCTCTAAAATTTCTATGAGCTCGCCGATGTGAGGTTCATAATTTTTCCATAAATTTACCGAACTTGCATAGATAGGCTTGCGAACCTGCTCTGAACTGGCGGTTTTGACCGCTCGGTCTGTTTCATGAAAGCGAAGACAAGCGTCCTCAAAGGGCAAGTCACAATGGTCAAGGATACGTCGGACTTGTGTCTCCAAATCATCTACTACATCTTCATAGTGAACATCTAAAACATAGCCGGGGAGCACACTATGCCAATAATCCATAATTCGCTGATACTCAAGGTAGTACTCTCCCAGCTCACAAAGATCATAGCTAAAGGGCTGCCCGCTAGCAAAAAGCTGTTTATAACTACCAAAGGTGCTATCTAGTGGATGACGTCGGGCGTTGATTATTTTTGCATTGGGAAGCATAAGCTTTAGCAAGCCGCAGTAGATAAAATTGTTAGGATTTTTATCAATAAAGCGCGGCTTGTCAGTACGATATTTTTTGGTTCTGTTGAGATAGTCGAGGCCGATATCAGACCAAGATTGTGAATTGTTTTCACGCATGTTTTCAGGAAAATGCGTCCCGCGAGGGCTCTTTAGTTTTTGGTCTTGAACTAACTGAGCGAGATCGCTCAGCTCATGAGTTCCCTCAACATAACTATGGCTGGCAAGAATTTGCTCTATGAGGGTTGAGCCCGATCTAGGGAGACCTATTACCAATATGGGAGAGGGATCTGCGTTTCCGTTACCCGCCTGCTCTTCTAAAAACTCTGGTGTAAAAACGTTGATAATATTGTTGATCAGCATTTCGTGACTCACTGGATCATAAGTCTCTGATTGGCGGCGAGTTTGATTGCAGCGTTCAAAATAATGAAACGCACGAGCATAATCTTTTCGCCCTTCATACTCTAACCCCAGAGCATTGCAAAGTTGAACGATTGATAGATCTTTCAAATTACTATCTAGCAATAGCTTCTCCATTTTGGAGACCTCAATATCCTCGAAACGGAAGGTTTTGAGGTTTGCTAGATTCCAATAAGGCTCTGTATTTTCGGGGTTTTCTTCAATGTTTTTCCGATGCACAGCGATCGCCTCCTGCTGCCGGCCCAGGGTTTTAAGCTGATGAGCTAAACCAGAAAATGCACCCTGATGAGAGGAGGAGTATTCAAGGGCTTTAGAATAGGTCTCAATTGCTAATTCGGGGAAATTGCACTGGGCTTGAGTGTTACCTAAAGCGACCATTGATTCGGCGATATCAGGCGTTAACTCTACAAGTTTTTGGGCGCTCTCCAGAGCCTGGGGGTACTTGCCAAGCTCCAATTGCATTTTTGACAGATCAAGCCACGCTCTAGAAAAATTAGGCGATTTTTGAACGGATCTAAGAAGAAGCATTTCAGCATCATCATACCGACTATGCTTTGCGGCAACACCAGCAAGTAAACGCATCGCCTCCGAGTGGTTAGGATTTTTCCTCAACACGTTACGATAAATATCTTCTGCTTTTTCTGGTTCACCGTTTTCAACTAGCTGCAGAGCTTGGTTGAGCTCGTCGGTATAGGAAATATCTTGTTGTTCGAAAGACCCCCCAGATACAAGTGACTTAGTCAAATCATTGGCACGTTCGATTTTGGCAATTAAGTGCTGGCGGTTTGGTGCCAACTTTTGAAGGGATTCGTACACCTGAACTGATTTTTCAAATTGCCCTTCCAGCAATAATAGGTCCCCATGTAATTCTTGGGCATTGGCAAACTTAGGAAATTTTTCAAGTATGGAATTAATGAGGGTTCTAGCATCTTCAAATCTTTTAAGGGTAATCAGAGCTTGCCCTGTCAAACAAAAAATATTGGGATCATCTGGATATTTATCCATTCCGTTAACACACAGCTCTAGTGCTTTTTGAGTTTCGCCTGACTTCAAATGCGAAAATGCCGCATCGAATAATGACTTTTTAAGGTTTGAGGACAAAAGGGCTCCTTACTTTAGATGTTTACGACACACGACTCTGTTTAAGAGGTTAGGGGAATGCAAGCAAGACCGCAAATCATTGCTTTTAGTTTCTGCACATACTTCCTAACCTATAGGGAAAAATATTAATATCCTATCTTCAAGCTAGACTACTGAAAAACACCGATGAAGTATAAAACTATGAAGCAAAGTCCTTTTTTTGATTTTTTTAATTCCCATAGAGAAGTGACTTTTCACGACTTACAGAAAACCGGAATTGAAGATACAGATTACATCCGATGGAATGAGTTCTTATTGCCCTTAGATTACGGTGATTCTGAGGCCGAATACTGGGCAATTCGCCGTGAATGTGGTTTATTTGATGTGTCACCAATTCGAAAAATCGCCATCAAAGGCAAATCCGCTGGGTACCTGCTAGATCATGTATTGACTCGACCGGTAAGCAATTCTCCAGCGATGAGGGGTATTTATGTGGCGTACTGCAATGAGGACGGCAGTATGAAAGATGATTCGATTCTTTATAAGTATGCAGAGGATGATTACCTGTTGATGCCCTCAGATATTGATCATTCAGAGCATCTTCGATCTTTTTTTGACCAATTGGATATTAACGACGATGAAGTACATATTGCTGAGTGTACGGATAGCTTGTCTGGTGTAGCTTTTCAAGGGCCACTATCGGCGTTTGTTTTATCGTCTATGGGATTTGAAACAATTGAAGAGCTTGCTCCCTTTGAGGTTCGCGACTATGAGGTTTCGCAATCAGTATTTAGAGTAGCGCGGATGGGATTCACTGCAGATTTAGGTTATGAAGTGTGGTTTGACCCCGCTGATACTAGCTTGCTGCAAGAGCTGATAAAACAAACGAGAAAAGCCACTGATCTCACCATTCCTGGTTATGGATTAACCGCGCTGGAGGCTTGTCGGCTAGAGGGTGCTTTTATTGTCGCCGGGTGGGATTTTGCTACCGAAGTTGATCCGGAGCCAGGCTTTAACCGGTCACCTTTTGAAGTTGGATTGGGTTGGTTGGTGAACTTGGATGGTGAGAAGTTTTTTGGAAAAAAAGCATTGTTAGCCGAACAAAAAGACGGTCAGAAATTCACTCTGCGGCAATTTAAAACTGACTCTCGTTCACAGGTACCGGATCGCACTGTTGTATATTCGTTAATTAACGGACAAAAACGATCAATTGGGTTAGTAAATTGTTCAGCGTGGTCGTGGGGTGAAAATCAGACTATAGGTAATTTGTCGATACATACAGAATACATCGAGTGCGCATCGGCATGGATTATTATAGATGAGCATCAAACACCCATTGAAATAGTAAGAGGGTCTTTCGTGAACTTCACCCATCGCAACAAGACTCCTGTTGTTTTACTAGCGAAGTGAATGGCCTCCAATGCCGTTGACCCCCTGATGCGTCAGCTCAGCTACAAGAGCAGCGGTATCGATTTCTTGGACGCTAATTTTTTCCCTAAGAGCCAAAGCCGCTGCAGTGCCAGTTGCTTGGCCCATAGCCATGCATTGAGGCATGCCACGAACAGATGCAAAAGCCACATCATCAGCACAAACTATGCGACCAGCAAACATTAGATTTGTAACATTAACAGGTATTAGAGAGCGAAATGGGATCGTGTAGTAATTGCCGTTTTGAACGATGGCTTCGTGGGTCATGGAGGCATCAGAACGCATAACATCGTCAACTGGATTATCACAGCAAACTATTCCATCTGCGAATTTTACTCCGCGAGCAAGATCGCTACCTTTAAGCTTGTAAACTCCGTCTAATTTGCGCGTTTCGCGAACACCCACTGTTGGTGATAAAAGCGCCATGTGCGAATTGGTAAATCCTGGTACATCGGATTGTAAAAATGTAGCTAGTTGATGGCAGCGTCGGCGCCCTTCTTGGGTAGCGGCACTTATCGCTGTTGGATCGGTTCCATCGACTCCCCGAATATGCACGGAGTTACAGAAAACGCTGCCTTTGTGGAATCCTCTCATGAGATACAGTTTTGCTAGATCGGCATGTAATCTCCCTTCCCTAATCCCCCGCGCGGCATGCTGGGTAAAATAGGGGTCGGGATCACTGAAAGCATCTTCCCAGTTGACTCCTATCATGTGAAATGAACAGGTTACGCCCATAGTGTTGCCATTGCCGTCACCCTTAGAGAAAGAGACTCCTGCTTTGGAGGAAATGTCTCCGTCGCCAGAGCAATCAATAACAATTTTAGGGGTCACTTTGAACGAACCATTCCGATCAAAACAACTGACAGACTCAATCCAAGATTTAGACATTGAAGGTTCAATTGCGCAAGTATTAAGGCGCACGTCGACGCCGGATTGCTCCAACATTTCGAACATTGTTAGGGTGGCAATGTCATGGTCATAGACGATCTCGGGTCCAAAATTATCGAGTGTGCAAGGGCGCTTTTCTGCAGCTGGGGGATCCATTTTTTCTAGACGATTGGTCAGTTCCTCGAGAATACCCCCAATAATCCTATCTGCTGGATACGCAGCACCCCAGGGCATGCCGGGACAAAACGCCATAACCCCACCAACTTTGCTGGTCGACTCGAGTAACATAACGCTCAAGCCTTGCCTGCTCGCAGCAACAGACGCGCCAAATCCTGCGGTGCCGCCCCCGACAACTAATACATCGACCTCTTTATCTCTCTGTAAATTCATCTTCTAAGTCAAACGCTCCAAAATTTTTCAGAAAACTACATCCAAACATCAAGTCCGTTGATTGCGGGCTTCTAGTGCATCAGAAAATCGTTGATTGTCAAAGTCTGGCTAAAGATCTTAATTCATTCAGTCAATAAAAATACACTTTATATCATCCTATAGGTCGCGAATGCAGGTGGGTTTGGTATAGTTATACTCAAAATTCTTCGAGTTTTTTAAAAGATGAACTATTAGCATGACAAATTACGATGCCATTATTGTCGGAGCAGGTCACAATGGCTTGACCAATGCCGCTTTTTTAGCAAAGGCAGGCTTGGATGTTTTGGTGCTAGAAAAAAACAGTTATGTCGGCGGCGCTACAGCGAGCCTAGAGCTGCATAGTGATTGGAAGTACTCTAATTGTTCCTATGTTTGTAGCCTTTTTAGGCCAGAGATTTATCAGGCGCTGGATTTAGGGCGGCATGGGCTGGAAGTGGTTCCGTTGCAGGGCAGTGTTACATTCAAGCAAAATGGTGACTACTTAGGCAGCTACCATCAGGCGAGTGTGCGGCGGAGAGAGATTGCAAGGCACTCAAAAAGAGATGCAGATGCTGCCATTAGGTTTGACGCTGATTTAATGAAGTGGTGCAGGCTTATCAGAGGGTTTTTGCTCCGTACGCCGCCAGATCCAGCTTCTTTTAAGATAAGAGATGCCATGGAATTTGCCTATCTGTTGAAGCGATTTTATAGTCTCAGTGAAAGTCAAATTTACGAATTTATTCGCTTTTTCACGATGTCTATTGCCGAGTATTTAGAGCAGTATTTTGAAAGCGATGTGATTCTTGCTCATTTTTCAGGCGGAAGTATTATCGGCACTGGGTTAGGTGTTTATTCCCCCGGCACGGCTTATGTTTTGTTGCACCATGCAATGGGCGATGTCGATGGTAATGTTGGTTCTTGGGGATTTGCGCGGGGCGGTATGGGCTCTGTCTCTGCAGCCATCGCATCGTCCTTCCAGGCGCACGGAGGTGTAATACGGACCGATGCTGAAGTCAAAAATATTGTAGTCAAGGGCCGTCGCGCCGTCGGAGTTATGTTAGCGAATGGTGAGCAGATTAACGCCAAGGTGGTGGTATCTAATCTTGATGCCAAACGCACTTTTTTGAGTTTAATGGACTCTGCGGATTTGCCTGCTGATTTGGTTACAAGAGCTAAGAACTTCAAGATCAGAGGATCATCGGGCAAGGTTAACATCGCTCTTGATGGGATGCCTGATTTCCCAGCTATACCTAAGGGTTCTCCGCTAACGCTAGGTCATATGCATTTTACTGACACATTAGAAAGACTTGAGCGGGCGTACGACGACTGGAAAGACGATCGCTGGTCGCATGACCCTTATGTAGATATGGTGATTCCAACGCAGTACGATCCAACGATGGCTCCTCCTGGTAAGCATATGATGTCAGTGTTCGTTCAATATTGTCCTGTGGAAGTTGAAGGTGGGTGGACGGACGCAAAGAGGGATGCTTTTGGTGCTGCAGTTATCAATCAAATTGGTGACTACAGTCCCAATTTTAAAGATCTAATCTTGCACGCGGAAATACGCACTCCCAGGGAACTAGAGGCCGAAGTAGGTCTCACCGAAGGTAATATTTTTCAGGGTGAGTTGACACTAGACCAGTTAATGTTCAATCGTCCGTTTCCCGGATATGCTCAGTATCGGGGCCCCGTCAAAAATATGTATATGTGTAGTTCCTCAAATCATCCAGGCGGCGGAGTTATGGGTGCTCCGGGAGCCAATTCGGCAAGAGAAATACTACTTGATTTGGGCAGAACTGATACAACACCCGAGGATTTTAGCGATGACTAAACCTGTGTCAGTTGTGTTGGTTGGTGGAGGGCACAATGGTTTAATTTGTGCAACTTATCTGGCAAAAAGTGGCTTCGATGTGCAGATTTTAGAGGCTCGCGAATCTGTTGGAGGGGGAGCCTCTAGTATCAAATTTGGAGGTGACTATACTGTTTCTGGTCTAGCTCACATTCTCTACGGATTAAATACCAAGGTTTGCAAGGATCTTGGATTAGATATATCCGCGCTTAAATCCTCTGAACCGCTAAATACCATTTCCCTGCAGTTGGATGAAAACCATATCACTCTTGGGTTAGAGTCTGTCTCTGGGAAAACAATTTCCTTAAAAGACCAACAAGCATATCGGACTTTCAAGCGGGAATTTCGAGGTTACGCTGAAGCTTTAGAGCCTCTAATGATGAATACACCTCCGCGTTTAAAAGATATGGATAGGAAGGATAAGTTCACTCTAGCCAAGCTGGGGTGGAGTTTGCGTTTTGGGCTTGGTGCTAAATCGATGCGTGAGTTTTTGCGTGTTGGTGGCATTAATATTTATGATGTACTTAATGAGGTATTTGACAGTTCCGCGTTGAAGGGAGCTGTCTCATTTGATGCCGTTTTGGGTCAGCACATGGGACCGCGCACACCCAATACAGTTCTTACTTACCTTCAGCGGCTGTGGGGTGAGTGTCAGGATGCTCAAATGATTCCTAAAGGTGGGATGGGTAAGATTTCAGAAATTTTGGAAAAAGCAGCTATTGATGCAGGGGTGAAGATAAGAACTGGCGTAAAGGTAAAGAAGATTTGTGTTGCAGATGGTCACTCAGATGGTGTTGTTTTGGAGTCTGGGGAACATGTCGAGGCTTCTATCGTGGTTTCTAATGCTGATGCCAAAACAACTTTACTTGACCTTGTGGGAGCCCCTCAGTTAGATGCTATGTTCTGCAATCGAGTGAACTCGATTAGGCAGAATGGAGATGTCGCTAAGCTTCACTTTGCGTTAAATGATTTACCTAACTTTAAAGGATTGTCTCCGCAGGACTTACAGCATCGCCTGATTGTTGCACCTGATATGCGTTATGTTGAACATGCGTTTAATCACTCAAAATATGGAGAATTTTCCCAACACCCCGTACTTGAGATTATTATTCCTACTATTGGTGATTCTGCATCGGCACCCGAGGGACACCATATAATGTCAATATCTGCATCCTTTGCTCCCTACGACCTCAAAGGAGGTTGGTCTGACTCTAGAAGGGCCTTCTTGAATAGGGTTATTGAAACAATAGATCAATATGCGCCAAATTTTTCTAGCTCTATTGTTACGAGTGATTTGCTCACGCCCCTTGATATTGAAGAGCAATACAATATTGCAGGGGGTCACTGGCATCATGGTGAGTTGAGTATTGATCAGTCTTTTATGATGCGCCCAGTGCACGGCTCTGCCCAGTATCAGACACCCATTAAGGGGCTGTATTTGTGCGGCGCGGCGACTCATCCTGGTGGTGGCATCACGGGTATGCCAGGGCACAACGCTGCTCAGCGGATATTGTCATCTGGAGATTTAGGATGAGCGCATTTGATGTCAATGAAAACGTCAGTCCTATCAATTTTAAGGAAGTCCTTCAGCCAAGTCCTTTTCAATCGCGCATTGATGAGTATGGAATAGTTCAAGAGTGGATGTCTTGGAACGGTTACAAAACCGCACGCGTGTTTGACACCCTCGCTTCAGAATATTTTGCCATACGCAGTACCTGTGGAGTCATGGATCTCACTCCCATGGAAAAGTATCGGATTTCAGGGCCCGATGCTCTGACTTATCTAAATCGGTTGGTGACGCGGGATATTACTCTGTTAAAGCCAAACAGGGTTACTTATGTTATTTGGTGTAACGATGAGGGCAAAGTGTTGGACGATGGCACTGTCTTTCACCTTCAAAATGGTGATTATCGATTATGCTCTCAACATCATCAATTGGATTGGTTACTACTCTCGAGCTTGGGTTTTGATGTCACCATTGAAAAAGAAACTCATGACGTAGCTGCGCTGGCTGTTCAAGGCCCGACGTCCTGTGCGGCGCTGATGGAAGCAGGTCTGGTCGATATAGATCGACTTAAGCCTTTTGATATCGGATATATGACATTAAATGGCATGGAACTGATGATCTCTCGAACTGGCTTTACCGGAGATCTTGGTTACGAGGTATGGACTCATCCAGATAGAGCACTAGACCTCTGGGATCTCATTTTTTCGGTCAAAGAGCAGGGCCTTTTTGATATTCGTCCCACAGGCCTTGGAGCCTTGGATATGGTCCGAATCGAGGCTGGATTTATTATGCCTGGTGACGATTTCAATACGGCGGAAACGGCAGTTCGTGCTGATAGAGTTAGGTCGCCTTATGAGCTTGGCTTGGCTTGGTTGGTAGATCTTGAAAAACCCTATTTTACAGGTAAGCAAGCATTGATCGCTGAAAATAGAGAGCCTGCAAAGCAGCGTTTAGTAAGATTGGTAGTGGAGGGTAATAAACCTCCAACGGATGCGTTTCTGTACGACCAAAAGGGTGGGTCAAGAATAGGAACTATCAAGTCTTGTGTTTGGTCGCCAATACTAAAGACAAATGTTGCTCTGGCAGATATTGAGTTTCAAAAAGGTTCAGTTCCCATTGAAATTTGGGCAGAGATTTATTACCAAAAAGAACTTGAATGGCGAGCCACTTGGGTGAGATGTAACATTTCCAAGAAGCCATTTTGGGCGCACCCGCGAAGCTCCATCACGCCACCTCAAAAATTTTAGCGATTTAATTTCTAGGGGATCACAAATGATTACGGGCCGATGTGAATGTAAAAGAGTAGGGTTCCAAATTGATGGGAAAATAAACGACTATAGTCATTGTCACTGCAGTCAGTGCAGGCGGCTGCATGGCGCCGCGTTTGCCTCTTTTGGCGGTGTCGAGCGCACCGCTTTTAGCTATATCTCTGGAGAATCTGAGGTCTCTTATTATTCCTCGTCAGATAGCCACCAAAGACTATTTTGTAAGCATTGTGGGTCAAATATTCTTGTTGCTCTTACCTCAGAACCAGATGCGCTTTATGTTGCGATGGGAGTGATTGATGGCAATCCTCCGCTACCTCCGGCCTATCATATATTTTTGGGCTCCAAAGCGCCTTGGTACGGTTTGGATAATACCGGAGACCAGTACGATACCTTTCCAGATGAGCCAGTTTAAAATTTCAAGGAGTGTGAACATGAGAATCAATAAAGGTAAACGTTTTTTTAAAAGAACATCTAGTCGCGTTATCGGATTTTCGCTTTGGAGTAGTTTAATGGTAATCATCGGAGCCATAGGCGGTGACTTTCTGAGCATTGCTAAATCTCATGCTGAGCCAAGCCAAGGACTGCATTCGGCAATAGTTCGGTTAGATAAAGTTCGGCTAGGTGGACAAGATTTAGGTGAATTTTCCCCTTATGAGCCAGAACGTGGCGATCTAATTTCTCGGGGTTATGATTATTACTACAGTGACGACGAACAATTCGGACTAGGCGTATGGGAGAGCAAGCCGGGAAGCATGGTCTATAGCGATCTTCAGTATGATGAGGTGATGATCGTTCTTGACGGAAGTTTGGTAATGACTCAGAGTGGAGGGGACCCTGAGATATTTAGCGCAGGGGAAGGGCTTGTTTTGCCCCATGGCTGGAGCGGTACCTTGACTGTTCCGGAGGAAGGAGCGCGAAAAATTTGGGTTTCCTATATGGGTGGTATAAAGGGCCAGTAACCAAAATAATAATAATGAGTCTGCCTTTGGCGGACAATAGATAGGGGAAAGTACCATGTGGGCCAGCACAAAAATAGCATTACCAACCGTACTAATCGTAACCGCTTTACAATTTGGATGTAATGACCCAATGCAAACTGCTGATACAGCAAGCGCAACTATGTCCAATGTTTCAGATAGCACCAGCGCTAGGGTGGATAGTTGTGATAATGCTAGTGAAAATCGTACTGCGCTATTTGGTGATGTTCATATCCATACGCGCTATTCCTTTGATGCAGCTGCAAATAGCACAGGAACAACCCCTGAAGATGCTCATCGCTACGCCCGTGGCGAAGAGATTCCTATATTCCCTATAAATGAGGACGGTGTTGCGATTGGTCGAACGAAAATTGATCGGCCGTTAGATTTTATAGCTGTTACTGATCATGGTGAGTTCTTGGGCGAACGTCGCTTATGCCGCTCATCGGAATCACCGGTTTATGGAAGCGCTTTCTGCAAAGAGTACAGATCGGATGAACGTCTGGGAATGATTATGTTATCAAATTCCGTTGTTTCAGAGGCACCTATAAGAATTCCAGAAATTTGCGGTCAAGATGGGAGTTTGTGTTTGGATTACGCGCGATCTCCTTGGCAGGACATCCAAGCAACTTCCAACAAGGCAAATACGCCCTGTGAATTTACCAGTTTCATTGCTTATGAATATACAGGTACCCCAGGGGTCTCTAACTATCACCGTAATGTTATTTTTAGAAATGAATCAGTGTCTGACCTGCCAGTTAGTTATATTGATGCACCAATCGACAGTAAATTATGGGCCGCACTGGATGCCAAATGTGATAGTAACCAAGGCTGTGACTATTTAACGATCCCCCATAATACCAATTTATCCAATGGCAGGATGGCGCCCTACATGAAGCTTGATAATACGCCACAGGCTAAGCGTGACTACGCAATAAGCCGACTCAAACGAGAGCCAATCATGGAGATTTTTCAACACAAAGGCGGGTCAGAATGTATCAATGGACTGAGCACTGTTTTTGGGGCGCCTGATGAGTTGTGTGAGGTCGAAGCGGTAAGACATATTGGTGAAAGTAGATCTATTCTTGTGCGTGACTATGATGCGCCAGGCATTGTTATGCAGAATGTCTCAATTGTGACTGAGGAATGTGTTGAAGGAAAGGTCGGAGAGAATGGCATGCTGGGGGCGGGTTGTGTGCACCCAACAGATTTTCAGCGATCAGCATTACTTGTGGGATTAAAAGAAGAGCAGTCTATTGGTCTAAACCCAATCAAGCTGGGCATTATTGCCGCGACAGATACACATTCATCTAATGCAGGCGGCGTGAAAGAATCAGCTTGGGTCGGCGCCGTTACCGGCGAGGGATCGGCAAAGGAAAGATTACAGCCAGGATTATTAACGAGCGGAATTGATGGAAACCCCGGCGGTTTGGCGGGAGTTTGGGCGACCGAGAATACCCGAGATTCAATTTTCGATGCCATGTTGCGAAAAGAGGTATTTGGAACATCAGGCCCAAGAATTCGACCCCGGTTGTTTGCTGGGTGGACCCTGGATGAAAACCTTTGCCAGAGCAATGACATGATTAGTAGTGCTTATGCTAATGGCGTGCCAATGGGGGCTGACTTAATGCCATCTGATGCTCATGGCAAACCAAAGTTTTTGGCCTATGCAGTCAAAGATCCTGACGGTCAAAAGCTTCAAGCGTTGCATTTAGTAAAAGGTTGGGTTGATAGCCAAGGGAAGATGAATACCCAAGTCATTCCCGTGAGTGAAGATACTTCTGGTGCGGACAGCCTGTGCCACGTCTATACGGATCAAAACTTTAATCCATCTCAATCTGCTTACTATTACCTCCGAGCTGTCGAACCGAAGACCCCTCGATGGCATACGTATGACTGCGCCTCGCTCTCTGAGTTAGATCGGCCAGCAGTTTGTTCTGATGGTAGTTACCCAGAAACCATCCAAGAGATGGCCTGGACCTCACCGATTTGGTACAAAGGAAATTAAGAGCTAGGGATTGACTGGAACAAAAGTATGTCAGCTAATGGATTAAAAATCGGTCGCTACTCGTTTGGTAAGCTCGAACTTATTAAACTTATGGTGTATTCCGCTCTAACTATCAATTTTTTCTTGTACATTGGCAATGACATAGAAATTGCGAGGCATACGCTCTACGAGGGGAGTACCTTCTTAGAGCGTACTAGAGCCTTTGCGACGACCATAGATCTATCGGCTTGGTTTATTCTATTATTTTTATTGGAGTTAGAAACTTATTGGTTGTCTGAAGATTCGTTGTCTCGCGTAGCTTGGATGGTCATTCGAGGTATTAGAGGTCTATGCATTTTGTTCCTCGCTCACACTCTCTATGCTTACGGTGTATA
>Ga0105348_1001422_pt1 | contig 16230 bp, 10 predicted proteins | sample EN8Hudsemesocosm_2_FD_83504 | JGI IMG/M metagenome (GOLD analysis project Ga0105348, IMG submission 83504) | Methane-oxidizing microbial communities from mesocosms in the Hudson Canyon - EN8C Hudson Canyon | ecosystem: Environmental > Aquatic > Marine > Cold seeps | place: Hudson Canyon... | reverse complement strand
CAACGGGTAGCAAAGCCTACCAGCAGGTTTATTTGCCAGTCATCATTTCTATAATTATCTTCAATGTAATGGCCTAATACATGGCTAGTGAACTTGGGTAGCTGCCAATGCTTGGTGAGGGCTTCACCTATTTCGCAGTGATCTGTGCCTAGAATCGATTGCTCAATCTCACAAAGAGAGGTGTGTTTACGAGTCTCCTCGTAGGTATGTAAGACCTGTGAGGTTTGCTCTGGCTGAACATGTGCGAAATACAACAGACCAACATTATGGAGTAGACCTGCTAGGTAGGCTTCCTCTGGATTTACGCTTGCTAGCGGTGCTAAGCGGTGTGCACATTGTGCGGTTGCTAGGGCGCGTGTCCAATAAGTAGGGGGAGAAAAGCCTCTACATCGAGTTGTCTCGAAAACATCCGTAATTATCATGCCGAGTACAAGGGCTTTTACCATGCGAACGCCCAATACCTCAATGATGGCTTTAGAAACCGTTGAAACTGGCGTTGATGGCGCGTAGTAAGCACTATTGGCTATGCTCAGGAGTCTACCTGTTATGACAGGGTCTTCTTCTATTGCACCCGCTAATATAGGTAGATCTACATCTTGGTCTGTAACCAGCATCATAATCCGTTGGCTGGTTAATTGGAGTGGGGGGATATCTTCTAGAATAGTTTCGCTCATGATATAGGTATAAGTAGTAAATTAAGTACTTACGTTAAATACCTGTCTCCTATCCTCAGCAAATAAATCAGTTTATTGCGGCGCAAATATGTGACCCTATAACAAGTATTCTAGAGGAAGATTTCAATCTCGCTAATTTAGTGTTTGATAACACCAATGGAATAGCCTCAGGCAGTGATCGTTCAATTAGTGTTAACAGGCCTAGTGTGTATCAAATATGAACTTAGGCTAGGATTGGCATGGTTTGGTATGTGTCTTCCATCAGGTTCTCGAAAGATACTGGCCTATGTAGCAAGAAGCCTTGGGCGTAGTTTACACCGAGGGAGTTCAATATCTTGAGCGTGTTAGGATGCTCAACGAATTCAGCAACCGTGCGCTGGCCAAAGGCATTGGCTACATCGACCAGCGCCTTTACTAGAACTTGGTCATCAGGATGCTCATGTAAGTGCTGAATAAAGGAGCCATCAATTTTTACGTAATCAATGGGGAGTTGTTTTAGGAAATACAGTGAAGAAAAACCGACACCGAAGTCATCCAGTGAAAATTGGCAGCCCATTTCTTTAATTTTTTCCATCGTAGCGATGGTGGCGGCAACATCAGCTACCGCAGCGGTTTCGGTAATTTCAAAAATGATGCTAGTAGGGTCTATATTATGTCTGGAAATTTTGTTGGCAATGATGTTAGCAAGATCTCTATTCTTAAATGAGAGCCCTGAAAGATTTAATGATATTGGCGTGAAATTTCCTTCGGCTTCTAGCAGTGACTTGTAGTGGAAAACCTTCTCCATTACGCGCTGATCGAGTTCGTTGATTAATCCACTTTGCTCTGCTGATTGGATGAACTTTCCTGGTGCTAGTAGTTGACCGTTTTCGTCAATAACACGCAATAATGCTTCATAGTGCGTAACTTGTTGAGTAGCAACATTTACAAGGGCTTGAAAATGAATAGTAATCATGTCTTCTGCAATAACTTGCTTAACTTTTTCATTCCAATACACGCGTTCTTGTACGCGCACTCTATCTTTCGCGTCATAACTAAATAAATGCCAACCATTTCGACCGGCATCCTTTGCGCTATACATGGCAATATCAGCATTAGCTAATAGCTCATCAATGTGTTCACCATGGGCTGGGAATAATGCAATACCAATACTAGAGGATGCTCGGTGTGAGCGACCTTTACCTTGTACTTCTATTTTGCTGAGTGCTTGGCAGTAACGTTGTGCTGTGATACTTGCATCTTTGGCATCTGTATCCCGTAGAATCATTGCAAATTCGTCGCCGCCGAGTCGTGCAATAACATCTGAATCTCTTGCAGTTTCTTTTAGTACGGAAGAAACTATTTTTAATAGTGAATCGCCAACATGGTGTCCACTGGTATCATTCACATCCTTAAATTGGTCAAGATCAAAATAGAGCACTGCGCCAGCTTGATTGCTTGATTGACTATCAGTAATTGCTGATTCAATTTCCTCGGCGAATTTACGGCGGTTATATAATCCGGTTAGAGTGTCATGAGAGGCAAGCCACGTCATATGGTCTTCCGCTTTCTTGCGCTCACTAATATCAAGACCTACTGTCATGATAGTGTGGTTTTTATTGCCTCGCGTTGGTAGGCGCGAGTGATACCAAGCCATGTGTAACGGTGAGCCGTCTTTACAAATTATCTGTGTTTCATGTTGCAGAGAGTCCGTTTTTCCGCACAACAGGTCGCTTAATTGGTGGTAAAGATCAGGCAGCAAATCCTCAGTAGGTAATAGGCTGGAAAAAGTGTTGCCTAATATCTCTTGTTGTGAGTATCCGGTTACTTCTTCAGCGTGATTGTTTGCCATAAGGATAGTACCGAGACTATCCTGTGTGATGATGACGGCGTGTGCCGTATTAAGTAAGCCATGAATAAAATCGCGGTCGCTTTTTAATAGCTCACCACCTTTCTCAAGCTGCTCTGCACGTTTAGTTAACTGGCTTTGCATTTTTTCGAGTTGATAAGATAAAGATAAAGTCGTGCTGTTTAAAATATCACTTTCGTCTCGAATTATTGTACGACGGTTTTGTTTTGTTAGTAGGTCTCTTGCTTGTTGGAATCCATTTTGTGCCAATAATGGTAGGGATTCTGTCGTCTCGCGTAAGCGTGTTAAGGTTTTTGATAATACTGCTAATAATAGAAGCTCTGAAACTACCAGCCCTGCGATACTAATCCATATGGTAGTGCTTAGAGTAGCTTCCATATTGGCTAGTTCGGCAGAAACATCTTCAGTAATGATGAACTCCCCCATCGCACTAGATTGTAGTTGTGTAGAGCTGATTTTTCGTAATTCATATACCTTATTAGAGAATGTCGTTTGTATTTGTAGGCTTGATACGAGCTCGTCAAAGCTGGATATCTTGCTTGATAAGGCAGTTAACTCTTCATTAGTTAATGTAGTAGCTAGGGTTTTATCGAATAAAGAGTCTTGAACTGGCGAATCTATAAGTTTGCTGACAAAGCTGATGTCGGCACCACTAGTTTTCTTGAATTTCTGAAGCAATTCATTCCATGGAGATACAGTAACAGCAACCCCCCAAATGTTACCATTCGAAAAAATAGGGCTAGAGCCAAATAAGTAACAACCAGAAGCACAGTCTACCCGCCAGCTTGGTTTTTGGCTTAATAGTGTTTTTTGTATGAGCTCTTGCAAAGGTAACGATCTAGGTAAATCCCATGTCAGAAGCACAGCAGTATTATTGGCATAGAGTGCCGCACCGCTTAGATTCGATGTTGACTTAAGCATCTCCCAGTGAGGTCGAAAGCTTTTTTTGAGTTCAATGGTTTTATCCAGAGAATCAGACATGCCCTCAAAATGTGGGGTAGCAGCAGCAAGTTGTTGAAGGCGAGTGGTTTCTTGTTCAATTAGACTGTGTAACTCTGAAATGGCATGAGCAAAGGTATTATTTCTTTTTTCATTAAACTGCTTGTCTAGGGTAACAGACGTACCTGTGACGAAAATAATAAAGATAACGGAAAGGAGAGAGCTAGTTAGAAAGAAGGCTTTCCACTTTAAGCTTAGGAATCGTGTTTTTGAAATTTCTAGTAGTTGATCCAATTTCATTGACAGCATTGTTCTTGTCTCAAGACGATAGTTTGTCTGCTTAAAGAATTATTAATAGTTTTTATGCAGCTTCTTATTTGTTGTTTAGAATAAAGTGGAACCGTTTCACAATCTTTTGTTATATGGTTGAGTATATGTTCTCTTATTGACTGCTTTTGTAAGTGACGTCTAATTAGTGTCACTGTCTGTAGGTGTGAGCCAATTTATTGTCACTTTCTAGGGGGTATTGCTGATGGTGTGCGAGTAGGTCAGAAGGTTTATGGTCATTGCACTTAGGTTGGTCGGGTTGTTGGAAAATCCGCTTGAATGCTCTCGAGTGTATTCATCTAGCCGGAATGCTGTTTGTGTCAAAAGTAGTCGGCAACTTTCTTTCCAAATAGAAAGAGGAAAAGTAATAGTGCGCTTATTAGTAGTAGATTGGTGATAATTCCATTTTTTAGCTGTTTTACCGATAATTTTCTATTGTTTAGATACAGCAAGGTTGCTGCTAAAAAGGGCATGAAAAAGGCTGCTGTTACGGCATAAATAATGATTAACCAAATGGGCCTGTCTGCTAGCAATAATACGAGCGGCGGTATGGCAAGGAAACATAGAAAGTAGTGGTAGCTTTGCTTAGGTGTCAGTTTGTTTTTAATGATTTGGTGTTTCATTAGGTCGCTAAATATATAGGGAATACCGTTCCAGACTCCGATCATGGAACTAAACATCGCGGCCCAAACACCCGTTAAGAATATCCATTTGGCTGTATCGCCCATGACGCTTCCTAATTTGCTGGCGAGCGCAAGTATAATCCCTGTGCCTTTTGCCATTTCAGGGTTAGCAGCAGATGCCACAATAATAATAGCTATACCGAAGAGTGCAGTTAGTAGATAGCCGACGCTTAAGTCTATGCGACTTAGGGTTAAATCATCTTGGTTTAGCCATTGTTTCTCTCTAATCCAATAGCCATAACTGAGTAACGTAACGCTTCCACCTACGCCTCCAATGATACCTAGTACAAACAATAAACTGTTTTCAGGTAGTGTTGGGTATATGAAGTGAGTAATAGAGATATTAGCTTCGGGCAACAGTTGGATGGCACAGCCGAAGGTGATAACGACCATAATGACAATGAGTCCCTTCATGGCTTGCTCCAACCAATGGTAGTTTGCCAGGCCAACGAGAACTAAGGCTGTGATTGAATGTGCTGCGCCCCATTCTCCAACGCTAAAAAACGGCAGTAAACTATTGGCTGCGATTCCCGTCGCCCCCATTAATGCACCCGCAACAACAAAGCTCCATAACATGAGATAAGCAAGAAAATAATAGTTAATCCATTTTGGCAGGTGATTTATCCAACCCTCGGCTAAGGTGCTTCCTGTTGCTAGCTGCCATCTGGCAAGGCCCTCATTGACCGTGTACTTTAACAGTGCGCCTAGGACTGCGGCCCACATTAAGCTAGTCCCAAATTTGGTTCCAGCGACAGCAGCAGCAATAAGATCACCAGCACCAACACCCGTCGCGGCAATCATGATTCCAGGTCCAATTTGCTTTAGATCCCTTAATTTCATGTTTAGACGTCTCCTACAGGTAAAGATAAATGGTTGTTATTCAACGTTGAACGGTAAAAGCTATAGTTTCAATGAGTTATAGCCAACCTTTTGGACACACTAATTTACGTTTTAACTATAGAGTTAACAATTAATGACCAAAAAATCTTAGTGATCGCTTACAAAATAGCCAATAATTATCAATAATATAGTGCTGCCCTGCATTGTAGGGGTGTTGTCGTGGGCATAACAGAATAGAGAGCAGAGTCGAGCGTTGCTTAGTTGCTTAAAGGTAGTGTGGGATCATGGTAGATATTAACACTAGAATAGCGTCATTAAATCAGCCTGATGTTGAAAGGCCGGGAAGTCAGAGTGGAGTTCAGTCTAGTGCTAATGCATTAGCTGAAGCCGTTGCGCAGCCACAGTCAACTGTAAGGCCTAGTGTGTCGGTTGATTTGTCACTGGAGGCTATTCAAATAGCAGAAGCAGCGAGTTTTACACTTCAGGCAACTCCAAATGATCAAGTTAACTTCCGAAACGATAATGTAGTTGGTACTTCTGAGAGTTCGCAGGAGTCTCAAGACGAACTGGCTACAGAATCCAATACAGCTACGGATATTTCTCAGGTACTTCCTCCGCCTGAGGAAGGTGAGTTTACCCCGCAGGTAGCTGGGAGTGTTCAATTGCAACAAAGTGCTGAAGCGAGAGATGCGCGAGCACCAGCTTCGGGACGAGAGGATGTAATTTCTTTTGCTACGCCAGAACCTAATTCGCAACCAGCTGAAACTGAGCCTGTTGCCGTTACAACTAGCCCGAATGAGGTGACAGGTGCTGACGAAAATAGGGAAAGGTTAGAGCGGCAAATAGCGGTTCGTGCGCGACAAGCCCAGCCGGAATCTGTGGCTACGCCAGAACGACAAGACGCCCCTGAGCGAACAGAACCTCAGCCTAGAGCTGATGTGGAGCCTGTGATAAATGAGAGTGCTGCCCGTGAACGTATCGTTCAGTCTAGCCAGGAACCTAGCCGTGCAGAAGTCGCACAAGCAAGAGCCAGTGATACTGACGTTGCCGCCCCTGCGGAACCTCCAGTTCCAAATGAGTCAGCCACACCTTCAGTCACTCCTACTAATCGGGCGCAAGAAACAGAGACTGCTTCAAATTCTTTAGCTGAGGCTGATGCTCGACCAGAGCCTGAAACCGAAGAAAATGTTGACGCATCTCAGAATCAGGGAACTGTTTTACGGCAATTCAATGTGTCTGCAGAAGACAGTTTAGGAACGTCCTTAGATACTAACGCTTAGTTGTTTTTACCTGTAGTTTGTCCACATTTTTCATACGAGGTGCCATTTTGTGTAAGTGTGCATTAGCGTATAGTCTTATATTTGATCTTTTTGTTTCCGCAGTCTTTCAGCTATTACGCGAAATTTTAATCTTCTAGTTTTTCTGGGCGTTGCAGAAAGCTCAGATTTATCTTGGGCTAAAAATGAATAATAAAGGGACTAAAATTAAGGGACCAAGCTTTATGGAACTTTCTCCTCTACTTGCGAAAATGGCTGAGCATCAGGCATCAGACCTATATATTAGTGTAGGGGCGCCGCCAAAAATAAAAGTCGAAGGTAAGGCTAGGTCTCTCGGTAACGATATCATTACACCCACTCAGTCTCGTGTTCTTGCATATTCCATTATGACCAAAGAGCAGCAGGAAGAGTTCGAAGAAATGATGGAATTAAATATTGCCGTACATTTACGTGAAGCAGGTCGCTTTCGCATTAACGTGTATCGGCAGCGAGGTGATGTTGCATTGGTTGCCCGTTTAATTAAGGATGAAATTCCACAACTAGATCATCTGGGCTTGCCGCCTATATTAAAAGAATTGATTATGGAAGAACGGGGTCTGGTGTTGCTGGTGGGCGCGACGGGTACTGGAAAATCGACTACGTTGGCTTCCATGATTGATTATCGAAATGAACGACGCTCAGGTCATATATTGGCAGTGGAAGATCCGGTTGAGTTTGTTCACTATCATAAGAAGTCTCTTGTTAGTCAACGTGAAATTGGTTTGGATACTCATTCCTATGCGGATGCACTTCGTAATGCTTTGCGAGAGGCACCAGACGTTATTATGATTGGCGAAATTCGAGATATTGAAACGATGAAGCACGCCATAGCATATGCGGAAACGGGTCACCTTTGCTTGTCCACGTTGCATGCAAATAATGCTTATCAGGCGATGGATCGAATTTTAAATTTCTTCCCGGAAATGGCTCATCGGCAAGTATTACAAGACTTATCGTTGCACCTTAAGGCTATAGTTTCGCAGCGCTTGGCTATTGGTAAGGATGGTAAGCGAATTGCAGCAGTAGAAGTAATGCTGAATACGCCTTATATCGCGGATCTTATAGATAAGGGGAGAATTGAAAAAATCAGAGATGCTATGACGAAAGCTGAACTTCGGGGTTGTCAGACTTTCGATTCCGCGTTGTTTCAGTTAGTGCTTGACGGGAAAATTACTGAGTCGGAAGCCTTGAGGCATGCCGATTCTAGAAATAATTTATCTCTTAAATTACGTTTTGAGAGGAATGTAAATGAGCAAACATCGCATAAACTCCAAAAAGAAGTGACGTATGATAAGTATGCACCATTTCATCATTATCAGACTTTTAGGGTTCGTGCAGTAAAAATAACGGATTCAGGAGAAGATGCTGAAGGTATGCTTACTTCTGCTATCGTTGGTGTGATGGAGGAAAAAGGTTATAAGCAAGAAAATGAAACTCCAGATATTGAACTTCAGTATAGTCTAGGCGTTAAGTCTGGAAGTATGCTTGAGCTTGAGCCTTTGAATAGTATTGCTAAAACCTTACCGGAAGGGTTGGAGGGTAAGATGTACTCAGTGCTACTTATCCAAATTGTTGTTTGTGATACTAATCGTCCTATATGGAAGTTAAAAGCATCTCGAGTTATATCTGATGAGCCTGTGACAAAAAATGAGTTAATGGAAGAGGTTAGAGATATTTTTTCTTCTTTACCTGGTTGTTAACTGGCTTTTATTTTATATTGTGTTGGCATCTTTACTTTATGTCTATTGGGGAAAATCCTGTAAAAAATACGGGACCATAGGCTGATATTTGAATAGATTAATAATTCTCGTTTTCGGGTGGCTGAGATATAAACTCCGTCAGCAAGTTCAATAGGTGAAATTAATTTTCCTGAGACAGCCAAACCATTATCAGCGACAACCCCATCCCCTTGTAATGCATGCTTGTTGATGTCTGTGGCTGTTAGGCCTGGGCATACCATCATGATATGAACGCCTTGTCCTTTTACTTCTTCTCTAAGTGTTTCAAATAATCCGTGTAGAGCATGTTTAGTAGCACTATATCCTGAACGACCTGGTCGAGGATTGAAACCTGCAAGGCTGCTCATGGTTATGATTATTCCCTTGCTTTCGGTGAGATAGGATAGTGCGGCTTGGGTGCAATTAAGCGTTCCGAAGAAGTTAACATCCATAACTTTTCGAAAGACTTTTAGTTGGGTTTCGCCAAACTGGCTATGATGAGTGATACCCGCATTATTAATCAGTACATCAATATGGCCGAAGTGAGAGTTGATATCTCGCATGACTTCGATACAACGTTGTTCATTGGTGATATCGCAGTCAAATCCCAATACTTCCGTATTCAGTTTCTCAATCTGATTTTTAAGAGCATCAATTTGAAGAGAATTCACGTCTAAGAGCACTATCTTGGCGCCAGCTCTGGCAAAACGTAGTGACAGTTGACGACCAATACCACCAACAGCTCCGGTGATAACTACCACTTTTTTATGAAAATCTACTTTCATTGTTTAGCGCCTTTTTATTTTATCTCAGTGTAACGCAAACTATGAAGTAATGGGTATCAAAGCCAATGATAGTGTTAAACGGCTGTTTGAACCTGGAGGTGTAATATTATGACGGTGGGGTGGTTGGTCGTGCTGCGGGGGAAGAAACTGGTCAGCATCAGATTAATGATACTGACCATAAGTATGGTTGGAAAAATATCTGTTGAATTAAAGTGATTTAATGGAATTGAGTTGTTCCTGCAATTTAGCTAATGCTGAATTATATTCAGCCGCTTTTGCTTTCTCCTTCTCTACAACATCAGCGGGCGCTTTGCTGACGAATTTTTCGTTATTCAATTTTCCTTCAACGCGTTTAACTTCTTTTTCAAGTTTCTCAATTTCTTTGGCTAAACGTGCTTGCTCGGCATCTTTATCGATCAGTCCTGCCATCGGCACTAGAACTTCCATGTTACCGACTAGGGCTGTAGCTGACATAGGAGGTTCAGCATCTTGTTCTAGCCATTCGATGCTAGCCAGTTTTGCCAATTTTGTTAGGAACTGTTGATTTTCTTGCAATCGACGTTGGTCTTCAGCGCTGCCATTACGGAATAGTACGGGCACTTCTTTTCCGGGTGAAATATTCATTTCACCACGAATATTTCGAATGCCAATGATGACACCTTTTAGCCACTCAATATCTTGTTCTGCTCTCTCGTCAACTTTGCTCTCATCGCTTTCAGGGTAAGCTTGAAGCATCAATGTTTCACCGGATACGCCGGCAAGATCCTTAATGCGGTGCCAAATTTCTTCCGTAATAAATGGCATAATCGGATGAGCCATGCGCAGGATAGTTTCCAATACACGTATTAATGTTTGACGTGTACCTCGTAACTGTTCCTCAGACGAATTCTCATCCCACAGTACGGGTTTGGATAGCTCGATATACCAGTCACAGTATTCATGCCAAACAAACTCGTAGATTGCTTGTGACATATGATCAAATCTAAAGTTGGCGATTGATTGCTCTATTTGCTTCTCAGTTTGTTGTAAGCGAGAAATAATCCAGCGGTCTGCCAGACTAAGTTCTACGTTACCACCTTTCTCGCCACAATCTTGATCTTCTGTATTCATTAATACATAGTTCGTGGCATTCCATATTTTATTGCAGAAATTCCGATAGCCTTCTAGGCGGCTAATATCGAATTTTATGTCGCGTCCCGTTGATGCCAGTGACATAAAGGTATAACGCATGGCATCGGTACCAAATGACGCAATACCTTCAGGGAAGTGTTTTATGGTTTGTTTTTCGATGCGAGCAGCTAACTGTGGTTGCATCATACCTGCAGTGCGTTTTTTAACGAGATCATCGAGTTCAATGCCATCAATAATATCTAAAGGATCCAATACATTCCCTTTAGATTTTGACATTTTCTGGCCTTCGGCATCTCGTACCAGGCCATGTACATAAACCTTTTTGAAAGGCACTTCGCCACGAAATTTCAGGGTCATCATAATCATACGTGCGACCCAGAAGAAAATAATATCGAAACCGGTAACCAATACATCGGTTGGGTGGAAAGTTTTTAATTCTTCGGTTTCTTCAGGCCAGCCCAATGTTGAGAATGTCCAAAGAGCAGAAGAAAACCAAGTGTCTAAAACATCTTCGTCCTGACGTAAATTTTTATTCCCTAGATTATGTTTCACGCGTACTTCGCTTTCATCGCGTCCAACATAAACCTTACCTTCATCATCGTACCAGGCTGGAATGCGATGCCCCCACCATAATTGTCGGCTAATGCACCAATCTTTGATGTCCCTCATCCAAGCAAAGTAGGTGTTTTCCCATTGTTTTGGCACAAATTGAATGTCGCCATTTTCAACTGCTTCAATGGCGGGCTTTGCGAGGGATTCAACAGCTACGTACCACTGGTCTGTTAAGTAGGGCTCGACAATAACGCCAGACCGATCACCTCTAGGAACTTTTAATTTATGGTCATCAATCTTTACCAGCAAGCCTTGAGTGTCTAGATCAGCCACTACTTTTTTGCGGGCTTCAAAACGATCTAAGCCGCGATAAGCTTCTGGAGCATTGTCATTGATAGCGGCATCAATTGTTAAGATATTGATCATGGGTAGGCTATGACGTTTGCCCATTTCATAGTCATTAAAATCATGAGCAGGAGTGATTTTTACGCAGCCTGTTCCAAATTCTGGGTCTACATAATCGTCAGCAATAATTGGGATTTCACGACCCACTAAGGGTAGTGTTATTGTTTTCCCGATCAAGCTTTTATAGCGGTCGTCTTCAGGGTGAACTGCAACGGCAGTATCACCTAACATGGTTTCTGGTCGAGTGGTGGCGACCTCAAGGTGGCCTGTGCCATCGGTTAATGGATAGCGGAAATGCCAGAGGTGGCCATTTTCTTCTTCCGAGATTACTTCTAGGTCTGAGATGGCGGTGTGAAGCTTGGGGTCCCAGTTCACGAGGCGTTGACCGCGATAAATAAGGTCTTCTTCATACAGTCGAACGAATACCTCTTTAACCGCATCGGATAGACCCGGGTCCATGGTGAAACGCTCACGAGTCCAATCTACGGATGTTCCCATACGTCGTAACTGCTTCGTAATGGTACCGCCAGATTCCTGCTTCCATTCCCAAATCTTTTCTATGAATTTTTCGCGCCCCAATTCGTGTCGGTCGCTACCTTGCGCGGCTAATTGACGCTCAACTACCATCTGAGTTGCTATACCCGCGTGGTCGGTGCCTGGTTGCCATAAAGTGTTATGACCTTTCATGCGGTGATATCGAGTCAGAGTATCCATGATGGTGTCTTGGAAGGCGTGCCCCATGTGTAGACTGCCAGTGACGTTGGGCGGCGGGATCATGATGCAATAAGGTGTACCTACACCTGAGGGTGCGAAGTAACCTTTCTTTTCCCAAGTTTCATACCATTTACGTTCTATATTTTGGGGCTGGTAAGTCTTTTCCATGGTGTCTCGTAGTCTGTGTCAGTAGATGTCGTGATAAATTGGATTTATTGGCGCAATACAACAGGGTCAGCCTTTGAAGAGGCTGACCCTGTGATTGAAATTGGCGGGGATTATAGCGCGTTACGCGAGGTAGGGCATCAGCCCTTAGGTGTGCGACGGTGTACTTCGTGAGAAATTAGGTCTTTTAATGAATCTGTTAGATTAATCTGAAGGCGTTTGTTCAATTCGGCTTCAATTTCCGGCAGAAAATCATCAATGACTTCTTGTAATACTAGCTGTGCTTTCTCTTTTAGGTCTGATTCAATAGCGCTGTATAGGGTACCCACTTCATTTTGTGTTAAGCGTTCGGTGGGTTGAGGCACAGCAAATTCTTTGGCTGTTGGATTTTGCGGCACAGAGCGCAGTATTGGCTGTTCATGCAGTTGCTCTTCATGAATAGGCTCTTGTGCTAAATGTGCTTCTTCAGCTGTCGTCGGTACAGCTTTTTCGGTCAGCGTCGGAATATAGGGCTTGGCTAGCAAAGACTTTATCGATTCCAGGGAGTTAATCAGTTTTTGATGAGGGGGGACTCGGCTAGGCTGTGAATTAATCACTGGTTTAGCATTTTTCTCGCTGAGCTGTGTAGCGAGTAGCTCAGCGACGCTTTGATCGCCGTTGCTTTCATTCCCTCTGGCTTGCTTTTGGCCTGAGCTCAGTGGAAATTCAGTAATAGTTGTCATGATAATCACCCTTTGTTTCTTATTTTTATAGTGGTGCTATTTCAAACTACGAAAGCGTTATTCAATTTGTATCTACGTAGACTGTAGAGTTGTTGATTAATATGAGTCTATTTAGGTCTCATATCATGGTTTTCAATGGTGTATCCCCGATCGCGATAAAACTTATAGCTTTTTCGAGTAGCCATAGTGACAGTTTCATCACTGGTTACAATCTCGAAGACGCGATCAAATCGGCTAAAAAAATTAGGTACCGTTAAGGACAAATTAACGAGCACTTCATTGTGTTCACCGGGATTCTCGCCGAAACCTATCTGTACGGGCGGTAGTTCATGAGAGGCTGAATCATTAACCAAGTTATGTGGTATGAAGCTATCGGGCTTAAACCCCCACAAAAGATCGTCCAGTTCTCTGGCTTCTTGTTCTGACGCAACGTGCAGATAAACATGATGCCCCATGCGAAAGGCCTTTTCAACCAGGCGGCAAGCGAACATGCGCCTGGCCTGGTGACTTTGGTCCGGCAAAATATAGAAATTTATTTTAGTCATTTACTTTTATATCAATAAGTTAGTGGTTAACCAACCTGGTTCAATAGGTACTGGGTTAACAAAGGAACTGGGCGACCAGAGGCTCCTTTCTCTTTGCCTGATTTCCATGCGGTACCGGCAATATCCAGATGGGCCCAAGCATATTTCTTGGTAAATCGGGATAAGAAGCAGCCGGCAGTGATGGTGCCTGCAGGCCGCCCGCCAATGTTGGCAATATCGGCAAAATTGCTATCTAACTGTTCTTGGTATTCATCCCATAGCGGAAGCTGCCAAGTCTTATCGTTGGCTTCTTTGCCGGCAGTTAGCACTCTATTGGCCAACTCATCATTGTTTGAAAGTAAGCCGTTGGTGTGATGGCCTAAGGCCATAATGCAAGCGCCGGTAAGGGTGGCTATATCAATGACCGAAGCTGGTTCGAATTTTTCAACGTACGTTAAGGCATCGCAGAGCACCAATCGGCCTTCAGCATCGGTATTAAGGATCTCGACAGTTTGACCGGACATGGTGGTGACAATATCGCCAGGTTTAGTTGCTATTCCACTTGGCATATTCTCAGCACTGGTGATAACACCGATGATATTTAGCGGTAAACCTAATTCTAATATGGTTGTCATAGTACCCAATACACTGGCCGCACCACACATATCAAACTTCATTTCATCCATGGCTTCACCGGGTTTTAGGCTAATGCCGCCGGTATCAAAGGTAATACCCTTACCCACAAGAACATGGGGCTTATCCCCTGTTTTACCGCCTTGGTAGTTCATGATAATGAGTTTGGCAGGCTCTTCACTACCAGCGCTAACGGAAAGTAATGCCCCCATTCCTAGTTCTTTCATCTCAGCTTCATCAACAATGCTGGTTTCTAAAGAAGGATACTGTTGCGCCAGGGCTTCCGCTTGATCAGCCAAATAGGTTGGTGTGCAGAAATTTCCTGGAAGATTTCCAAGGGTTCTAGCTGTTGTCATCCCATTGGAGATTGCTTGGCCTATCTTGCAGGCTTCAATAATCTTTGATTCCTGGTCTTGTGCGGTGAGGCCCAAGGATAAGGACTTAAGGGTTGGTGCGGGCCCTTTTTCACTTTTAAGCTCTTCAAATTTATATAGGCTATTTTCTGCAAGCTGTGCCCATTGTTTGGCAAGCCAAGTAGCGTCACGTTCCTTTACCGGAAGTTCTGTTAGATAACAGGTGGCATCAGAAATGTTTTTCGAGCTTAACTCCGCTAACATTTTGTTGATCATAGTGGTGAATTTACGATCATCCAGGTCATCGACTTTTCCAGTGCCCACTAACAGCACTCTCGATGCTATTACTCCAGGAACCTTATGCAGCAATAGTATTTGTCCATTTTTACCGGCGATATCCCCTTGTTCTATCAATTCGGTTAAGTAGCCATTACTGGCTTTATCTATGGTTTGAGCTGCGCTACTTAAGGTCTTAGTTTCATCCAAGGTAACCACTACACAAGCCGCTACTAGCTGTTCAGGTGATTCATTAGTTGTTTTAAAATCCATGAGAACTCCACAAGACAAAATCGGTCGATTGATAGATAATGCGGGCACCTAATTTGCAGCATGCCGGCTGGTAACTGTTCGTCAGTTCATGACGAGAATGGCACACAAGTTTACGGAAACATGTCTTGGTTTCCCAGTTATTCGTGATATCCGGCTATTCTTGTTCTTATTCGTGTTGTTGAATGTGATTACTAGGATTTTTTGTTGATAGTTTTTCGTTATCTTTCTAAGCAAGTGCTTGTTTCTATGGCCGCCGTTAGTGGTGTGCTGCTGCTAATTACAATGAGCGGTCGTTTTATAAAGTACTTGTCTCAATCAGCTTCAGGTGAATTAGCACCAGAGCTGCTGTTTCAAATTATGGGTTATCGTTTACCAGGCTTTCTGGAGTTGATTTTACCCTTGGGCTTATTCCTCGGTATCTTATTGGCTTATGGTCGTATGTACGTGGAAAGTGAAATGGCGGTGCTATCGGCTTGCGCTATTTCAAATCGACGTTTGTTAACCTACACCATGATTCCTGCGCTGTTGGTGGCAGCATTGGTGGGTTTATTGTCCTTGAAGCTAAGTCCAACGGGGGCGGCAAAAGTTGAAGAGTTATTTAATAAGCAAGATACACTCACTGAGTTTGATACCTTGTCAGCGGGTCGTTTTCAAACGTTAAAGTCAGGTGAACGTGTCACCTATGCAGAAAGCCTTTCAGATGATAAACAGACCATGGGTAATGTGTTTATTTCACAGTGGCCCAAGGAGAAAAAACCTAACGCGTCTAACTCAACACAGACTTCAGGCCCAGTAGTAAATGTAGCTTCTTCGGGTGTGAATTATTTTAGTGAAAAAACCGGTAGCCGTTTTTTAGTCTTGAAAAATGGTACGCGCTATCAAGGCGTACCGGGCACTCGTAATTATCGGGTCATTCAGTATGAAAGTTATGGTGTGCGTGTGGCTGAGCCAGAGATTCGTAAACACCAGCGTAAGAAGCAAGCGGTACCAACAGCTGAATTGTTTACATCAAAAAAACGTGTAGAGCGGGCTGAGCTGCAATGGCGTATCTCATTGGTTATATTGGTCCCTATTGTGGCCTTGCTAGCTTTCCCATTGAGTAAGGTGAACCCAAGGCAGGGGCGGTTCCTAAAACTATTGCCAGCTATACTCTTGTATCTCGTTTATTTGTTGATTTTAGCTGGCGCGCGTAATGCGCTGGAAAAAGGCAAAATACCGGAAGAGTTGGGTTTGTGGTGGGTGCATGGACTTTTCTTATCCATCGCTGTTCTGATTAATTATTGGGATAACCTCGTTCGAAAATTAAGCCACCGTCGAGCACTCAAGGCAGGGGCTAGCTAATGCGTAAACT
>Ga0105348_1001420_pt1 | contig 16231 bp, 11 predicted proteins | sample EN8Hudsemesocosm_2_FD_83504 | JGI IMG/M metagenome (GOLD analysis project Ga0105348, IMG submission 83504) | Methane-oxidizing microbial communities from mesocosms in the Hudson Canyon - EN8C Hudson Canyon | ecosystem: Environmental > Aquatic > Marine > Cold seeps | place: Hudson Canyon... | reverse complement strand
GTTTTCACTCGCTCCACTTTCGTACCGAAAACTAATGTAGATGCACTTGCAACTAAACCCGGCTCAACCTTATCGTCAGAAACTTTATTCGCAACCGCCGCAGGGATTTCTGAAGAAGCACTTAAGCTTACTTCTTGAGATGTAGTCATTTCTGAGAAGGAAGAGGGCTTTACCTTATTTAGCATACCTGAGCTAAAGCTAGTTGCACCGGCCTCAGAAATAAACTCTTCCTTCACCTTAACTTCATTCCTACCCACTTTATTTCTTTGTCTCTGCTCAACCAGCGCACTCTCAGACTCAACCTCATCCGACAAAATAAGTTTCTGCGCTACAACATCATCCTTAAAATGGTCAATCTTCCCACTATCTAGTTTCTTTTCTGCTCGCGGATAACGCTGCTTTTTCTTAATATCCAAGCCTTGGATCTCCGCCATGGACCGGTTTACCTGTGATGTAACCAGCGCCTCTGCTAACGAAGCACTATCATCAATCACATCAGATCTACGTGGTAACGCTTTTTTCAGCGGCGATTTTTTCTGCATCAATACACCTTTAGCTTCAAACGCATCAGACTCAACAAATAACGAGGACTGCCCCACAACACTTGTTTCTGGCTTCGTTGTTTGTTCTTGAGCTCTGCTTTCTTGAACACTATTTTCTTGAACAACACGATCGAGCAAAGCACCATCACTATCGGCGTGTTCTAGCTCTGATAAATTTGATTGCTGACGAATTTCCGCTAATTCATGCAGAGCTGATTGCTCAGACATTGATGGTGCGGGCATTGATTGAATAGACAAGGGCTGCATTGCCCCCTGATAAGGTTGATAGAAATATAGAATGCCGACAAATAGCACAGCTGCAAACCCACCAACGGGTGTTAAAGGCCAAGACCATATAGGTTTACGATCACCGTCAACGGCAGCTTTAGCCTCACTCAGGATTGCCTTATTCAACGCATCGGCGGGCACTAAGTCTGCGCTCTCGGTTTGATATTGCTTTTTCAGCGTGTCATCTGACGAATTATTCATTTGACTCATAGTCCCGCCCCAAAACCTGCTTCACTTTATTGCTGGCATACCTCACTCGAGATTTTACCGTTTCATAATCCGTTGCTGTCATTTCTGCAATTTCATCAACGGTAAACCCCTCCTGCTTTAATGCAAACACTTCTCTTTGCGCGGCAGGTAACTGATCAACAACCTGCAAGAGTTTCTGGAAAATCTGTGCATTATGCGCACTTATATCGGGAGTAACATCGGTAGAAATAAGACTCTCAACATCTTCAAAGGAATCTAAACTAATTGGAGAGTGTTGCCGATAAAAATCAATAACTCGACGATGGGCAATGGTAAACAAATAGGTCCTGAACTTTGCGCTCACATGATAACGTGATCTAGCCTTAATCAAGCGACTCCATACATCTTGAAACAACTCTTCAACAAACTCCTTTCCCACCTGGCGTGAAATAAACCGGAACAATCCATCTTTATGTCGTTGATACAAAATATCGAAAGCTCTCACATCCCCTTCACTGTAACGCATCATTAAATCTTCATCCGCCAAACGATCCATATTGGCGGATAAAAACTTTGCAGCCTTTTCTAATGTCCCTAAAAAACTTCCCAAATGTTATATCCCTGTATATCTCAGAACTCCAACCCACTGACCACTAACGCTCATTATGCGATAACTCTGTTTTATGTCCACTTATCAACGGTCTTGTAAGTGCCTGGGCATTCAATACTAACTGTATGAATTCACCACGATACCCATAGGGATCAGTGCCTCGCGCCTGCACGGCGATTTCGTGTATATCCTTATAGGTTAGCGTTTCCGTATACTTACCGCCACGTAATAACTGTCCAAAACCAGCAACGGCCGCCGCGAAACGCATATCAACAGAGCTCTTATGAAACTCATGCTGTATTTCATTGGCGAGTATAGGACGCTCTATCAACTTACTTACTTTCTCTCCAGGCTTTTTATAGCGAACTTTAAGAAAAGCCATTTCTATACCACTATATAATCGACCGTCATTAAGCTTATTAGTTGTTACATGGCTATTAGTAAGAACATGGCTATCAGATGGCTGATAACGAAGAGGATCAAGACGCTTAGTTAGTGACGTTGCCGCAGTTATTTCATAGAGTGCTGTCACCGTGTGACCGGCACCTACTTCGCCAGCGTCAATTTTATCATTATTGAAATCATCTCGATTTAACAGTCTATTTTCATAGCCAATTAACCGGTACTCACTCACTTGAGTTGGATTAAATTCAATTTGAATTTTCACATCATTAGCAATCGTTTGTAAGGTACTGGTTAACTCATCGACAAGCACCTTGCGCGCTTCTTTAAAGCTATCAATATAAGCCGCATTCCCATTACCTATATTGGACAGTTCTTCCATTAGATGATCATTATAGTTACCCGAACCAAAACCTAACACACTTAGATAAATATCACTTTGACGCTGCTTTTCAACAAGGTCCTTTAATGCTTCATGATTGACGGTACCTACATTAAAATCACCATCTGTTGCAATAATTACACGATTAATGCCATTAGGAACAAACGCTTGTTTTGCCATTTGATAAGCCAACCGAATACCTGCTGCGCCATTGGTAGAGCCACCTGCAGACAAGCGATCTAATGCATTTTTAATCGTTGCTTTGTCTAGGCCGCTGGTTGGTTCAAGAACAATACCCGATGCCCCCGCATAGACCACAATAGAAATTTTATCCTCTGCACGTAATTGGTCGGTCAGCAACTTCAAAGATTTCTGTAATAAAGGTAATTTGTTCTGTGATTGCATCGAACCCGACACATCCAACAAAAATACCAAATTAGATGCTGGCATTGTTGAAGCGTCCTGCTCATAGCCTTGAATACCCACGCGCAACAATTGTGTATTTTCATTCCATGGATTAGCCGTCAGCTCAGTATTTATTGAGAATGGTGTACCCTCGGATTTAGGAATGGGGTAGTCATAATCAAAATAGTTAATAAGCTCTTCCACACGCACAGCATCTGTAGCAGGCAATCGTCCACTATTCAAAAAGCGCCTAACATTGGCATAAGAAGCGGTATCAACATCGATGGAAAAAGTACTCACAGGTTCTTCTTTCACCAAATGCACTGCATTGTCTTGAATATCACTATAATTTTCCCTATCTACTGACTCTGAAGCGGGTCGGATCTGTGCAAGATGGTTAGCAATATTAGCACCACTAAAACCTTTAGCTTTAAGCTCTGCTATGGAATGAGAACCTTGGTCGACAAATGACTCAGCTAACACCTGCATCGGCGCAGGGCTCGTCATTGGTATTGTTGGTTCGAGTTTACCCACACTAACTTTATCAATACGACTAACCGCCATATCATCTCTGTCCGCTTTCTTATTGGCATACCTATCTTTACTCACTAAGCGTTCTCGGCTTTCCTCCTTTCGTAAAGGACTAGATTCCTTTCGCTGCGGGGTTTTTCCTTTAAGCTGACGACCCTTTTCTATAAATTGAAGACTCTGTTCACTGCTTAAATCATATTCCTTCGTTGCACGATCCTCCTCCGCAGGTCGCTGCAAGGACTGCTGAGCGGTCACTTTCTCAGACTCTGTTATTGCCGCTTTTTTATCCGTACTAAATTCACTACAGGCCTGCACTAAAACTAAGCTTGATAGCGCCCAAACCAAGGGCTTCTTCTGAAAAATCATGTTCATTTCCTCATATTTACGGTTTCGATTGTCTTTTAATGGATCCGTATAGATAACGGCTACTTAAAGACTTAAACGTGAGGAAAACGGAAAGGGGTTAAATTATTAATGCTTATTCAAAAAAAAATCACTTCAGGGTTAACGCGTAATGTCTCTGCGTAAACAGCCTCAATGGTGGCAAACTAATCTCCGTCCATTAAAGACCATAAAGCAGGAAAAAGATCGATAGAACAACATCGACTAACGAACTAAACTAATGCCCCTAATTTGCCACATACACGAATACAGCAAGGTGGCAGATCATTCAATAGTGAGCTATTTATAAAAGGCTACTCATTCAACATACGAATAAAGAAGACTGATAACGATATGGAATTTAAAGATTATCTTAATATTCTCGCCAGTAAAGATGGCTCGGACTTGTACCTCAGTACTGGGGCTCCTCCCTGCGCTAAGTTCCAGGGCGTGCTAAAGCCCCTCGAAAAAAAGACCATGCTACCTGGAGAGATTGAAGCCATCGCCAATGAGTTAATGGATGACGAGCAGCGTGAAGAGTTCAGCCACGAACTAGAAATGAACCTCGCCATATCGATACCCAAAATTGGCCGCTTTCGAGTCAATATTTTCAAACAACGCAATGAATGGTCCATTGTTGCGCGTAATATTGTTACCGAGATTCCCCGAGTCGAAGATCTTGGGCTTCCTGATATTTTGACAGAGGTCATTATGGCCAAACGAGGGCTAGTCCTATTTGTGGGCGCGACCGGCTCTGGTAAATCGACCTCTCTTGCGGCCTTGATTGACCACAGAAACCGCAACAGTGGTGGGCATATCATCACCATAGAAGACCCCGTAGAGTTTATTCACACCCATAGAAAGAGCATCATCAACCAACGGGAAGTCGGCGTAGATACCCGTAGTTTTCATAATGCATTGAAAAACACTTTAAGACAGGCGCCTGACGTTATTCTCATCGGCGAGATACGCGACCGCGAAACGATGGAACATGCCCTCGCCTTTGCCGAAACCGGTCATTTAGCCATATCAACGTTACACGCCAATAACTCAAACCAAGCGATAGACCGTATTATTAATCTATTTCCTGAAGAACGCCGGCCACAACTACTGACCGATCTTAGCCAAAACCTGAGAGCCTTTATCTCTCAACGACTGGTTCCCACGGTAGACGGCAAGCGCTGTGCTGCCATTGAGATTCTCATTGGCACACCCGCTATCCAGAATCTCATTCTAAAAGGTGAGTTCGAAAACATTAAAGCTATTATGGAGAAGTCCGAAAATGCAGGCATGCGTACCTTCGATAGCGCTCTATTCCACCTCTATAAAGCGGGGCGCATTAGTCTAGACGATGCCGTCAAAAATGCTGACTCCGCCAATAACCTCCGACTGCGCATCAAGCTAGCAGAAGGTGGAGACCCTGAAGCTGAAGCCACTGAGAAAGGCGATAGTTTCGGAGGACTATCATTAGAGGCCATTGAAGAAGAACAAGAGGAAAAACCAGAAGATTCACCGCCATCATTTGGCTAGATGAAACTAAGCAATTCCACGGCCCTGAACTAGACTTTTAGAGATAGACCTCAGGGCAGCGGATAACCAGGACTTATGCAATTAAAAGCTCTACTTATAGAACCCTCAAAACTATATGAAAAGCTCTTTAGTGAAGCACTACAATCAGCCGACATAGAGGTTGATACGGGAAAGACAGGCCAACAAGGCCAAGCATTACTTAAAATCTGTAACTATGATTTTATTTTCATGTCCATGCAATTGCCCGACTGCAACGGCATCGATCTTTGCATGCAGTTCAGACAGACAGAGAACACCGCTAACACCCCCATTATAATTGCCACATCAGATTACAATAAAGGCATCGTTCGCCATGCGTTCTATGCCGGTGCCACGGATGTTCTCAATAAGCGAAACCCTAATACACTAATCCAATACATAGAAAACTTATCCTATAAATCACAACAATCTAATACCGTCACGTCAAAAATCCTCTACGTAGAGGACTCAATGTCAATAGCACTGACAACTATAGCTGTATTGGAAGATGCCAACCTCGAGGTTGATCATTTCATTGCAGCCGAAGATGGTTTAATCGCCTTCAACAAAAACAACTACGACCTTGTAATCACCGATATATTATTGGAAGGCAATATGCAGGGAAATGGATTTGTTAGAGCAATAAGGCAATCCGATGACTATAAACGTAACATACCCATCCTGGCGGTATCGGGACTAAAAGATACCGCCAGAAAAGTCGAATTATTGAAAGCCGGCGCCAACGACTTCATTGGCAAGCCAATACTGTATGAAGAATTTTTAGCACGAACACATAATTTGTTATATAGCAAACAACTGCTTGATAAAGTCATCGAACAAAAAGAACAAATTTATGAACTTGCCATAAGAGATAACCTTACGGGCTTATATAATCGTAATTACCTAGCAGAAGCATCTAAAGCACTGATCGATGATGCCAGGCGACACAATTTCCCCGTCAGTCTCATTATCACTGACATAGACTTTTTCAAGAAGGTTAACGACCAATACGGACACCAGACGGGCGATAATGTGCTCGTGGCTTTTTCAAAGCTACTGCAAGATGAAACCCGATCAGGAGATTTTTCCGTTCGTTATGGCGGCGAAGAGTTTATTATTCTATTAAGCCATTGCCCGTTACAAAGCGCGGTTGAAAAGGCCGAGACTATTCGTGAAAAAACGTTATTGCTTTCACCTGACGATGTCAGCTTTAGTGCAAGTTTCGGTGTATCAACACTAGATATCAGTAATCATGAAATGGACTTAGAGCAACTTATAAAGATCGCAGACAATGCGCTTTATAGCGCGAAAGAGTCTGGTAGGAATTGTGTTATTTATTAACTATATTTGAATATTAATTTCTAAATAAAAAAATTTAATAAACAAAATTCAAGTTTAATTATTTAGGAAAAGATTAGATGTATTATTCTTCGCAAATTATTTTTATTTAGCCAAAACGGCTACTTTCCGAGCAATACGATAACGCTAATGAAGCAAAATCAATTCACTTAAACTACGAACCCAAGCACCTTTATCAGCCAAACCTTCTGGCAATAGCACTTTTGCTTTGTTCGCCTCCGATATCGTTGAGTACTCGCCGTACATAAGTACAAACCAGTCATCACTATCGCGGCGTGTTCTCATATAGAAGCTGTCATTTTCGATCTTATGCAACTGCTGAAACGCCTTAATAGAAAGTTCGTCTTTGCCCGCCAGCAGTTGAATATAATAATCCCCTGCTTCCTGATCAGGTTCCGCCGAAGTATTTAGAGAAACACTATCTACCACTGACATAGGTGTACTATTTATGACCAGATCATCAACAGCTTGATCAAATGCGACCCTATCTCTTTGTTCTAATTTTTTATGCTGTCGCTGAATACTGGAAAGGTTTCTAATCCAAGGTTTATATTTCGTTAATGCACTAGATAGTTTATCAATAGCGTCAGAGGCTTCGCCATAGTGATTAAAAGCACCATATAAAACAATAAACCACGGACGCCCCTTGAATCGGGTTTCATAAATTGAAACCTTATCTTGTAATTTATTACGTTCAATAAAGTATGTGGCTGACTCGCGCTTATAAGCCCCCATTAACTGAATGGCAAATTTATTTTTCTGCGGCGTGCTCGTGTCTTCAACGGGCACGGTAACTTCATTTTTTCTATCAAGTACAAGATCTTTCTGCATTGATCTAAAACTACGAACCCAAGGAGAATTTGTTCGCAGGTTTTCTGATAATCGGTTCAACGCTAACTTTGCCAATTCATAGTTATCATAGTATCCATACGTCAGAACATAACGAATTCCATCCGCGCCTGGAACTTCATAGTATTTCGCCAGTCGCTCTAGTTTATTTTCAGAGATAAATGACTTGATGCCTTGCTCATCAAAAGAGCTAGCCAACTGTATAGCAAAGGCTGTTCGCGGTTGACCCAATATCCATTGAGTAACATCTGTGATTATTTCTTCTAATATTGAATCATGAGCAGGCTTCTCGACTTCCTTCGCCGCAATCACTTCTGTATCCAGCTGACCTTCATCTCTTAAATTAAACGTATCAATATAGATAACACCGCCTTCGGGATCAGTATCAAATATTGGCGAAGCTGAAACTATAAATTCTTTCTTGCCAAGATAGCCTGGATCAATAACAACGCTATATTGACCCGGCAAAACCTGCTCAAACAAGAAAAAGCCATCGTATTCGGTAGAGGTTTGGTTAACAACTTTCCCTTCTTTGTCTAAAAGTAAAACCGGAACGCCTCTCATTAGACGCGGCCCTGGCTTAGCGCCCTTATTACTAACAAGGTATTGAACAGAGCCTTCAACCTCAGACAAAATTACCACGGGCACATCCAGGTGCTGCTTACCACCAGGGTGGCTATACACTAAGTGAGTTGCTCTTACTGGTTGCCAATACGGATCAATAATACTGCTTCTATTTATTCTAATACTGTATGGTTGACGAGCGGGAATGCCTGGCAAGCTTACCATTCCATTTTCATTGGTAATCAATTTACTCCAGTCAGATCGGCCATAGAACGAAACCTCAGGCAACGGTTCATCATCACCATCAAAGATTTCATTTGCATTTTTATCCAAAAATACACGCAGCGTGACCATACCGGTAGTCGCTAATGGCGAGCTCGACAGTAAAACCTGATCCTTTGACTCATCGTATCCAACACTGAAATTAACCGATGAGCCAAAACTCCAATCACCCTCTGTATCCAACCCACCTGCTAAAGAAACAGATGCCTCGTCAAAATGCATAGTAAGGTTTTCATTTAGGGATAATTTTTTATCTTGATGCGAATAAGACACCCCAAACTGGCTAGACAAAGTAGAGCTATGACGCCAGCCTAAATTGGCGGCGAGAGATTTAAAACCACTCGCCTCACCACTTAATTGGTAGGTAATGTCACCACTTGCTCGTAAATTCAACCCTAGAATGGTAGTCGCTCTCAACTTACCCTCAAGCGCATCTCTTTCACCACCTTCACTGTAGTTATACTCCAGCGTATTACTGATAGCTGAAGAAAATATATTGGTGCTAAGCCGGTTTGTCATGGAGTATTGCCGACGAGAAGCTACCTGTGATATTTCTCTAAAGCGAAAGCTATAGTTAATCCTGGGCTCCCATTGATAATACCCAATAAATTCTAATTCAGATTCATGATGAAGAAGTCCTCCTAGTGAATTAACGTCACTCACGAAATCATGGTAGTTAATGTGCTCGACATTTATTGATAGACCAGCCACATTTGCCTTCAACCCTAGTCGACCAGCATGTCCGCCTCCTTGCTGGTTCGACAACTCTAATTGAGTAAGAACACCTGAACTAGAATATTGGCCTAACAAGGTTTGGTAGCTTTCACTGTCATTACTACTCTTCAGGTAACTTGCATTTATGCCCAATAGGAAATCATCACTGACGCCATAGTAGTATTGAAAGCTATCAACATTCTCGGCGCCGCTAATACTGCTTGCTGCATTCGAGCCAAATATCCGTGATTTCTTATCTATATGGGAAAAACTAAAATCCATCTCACCTACATTCAGCTGATTAGGAGCGACCTCGACCGTTTCCTGGATAACCCTTTTTTGCCCTTGCGGACCATAGAGACGCACCTCAAAATTATTCAGCCCATATTGCGTTGATATATCTGCAAACAGGTAACGTCCATCATTAGTAGATATTGAAAAATCCAATAGCGAGCCATTGCGATACAACTCCACTTCCCAACCCGCTGGCACATCTCCCTCAATCGTATGGCGACTGAAATCACCCGCTCCATGATGATTCGCAGAATTAATAGAGAAGCCCAAACCGGCTCCACCGGATGTCACCAAATTACTTCTTAAGGTATAAATATCACCGAACTCATAGTTCTTAATACCCGGGTATATAGTTCCTTTATCAGTATCGGCATCACGAGAAAAGGCCAAGCGAATATTTTCTCTGCTACTAGTCGTATGATTAATCGATAGCTGCGTCGAATGCTTTGCCATATCCCAAGCACCCAAAAAAGATAAACTTGTATTCTTATCTGACCGACCAGCAATATCAGTTATTGTTGATGAAAGTCCGATATCAATATTTGGTATGCCAAGCCAGCCGTAACTATCAGGCAGGGAAGACTCACTTCCGGTTTGCCTATTTGACCTATTGAAAGACTTCTCCCTCTTTAACTCACGCTCTAAACGTGTCTGAAGGGGTAATTTTTGCCGAGAAACAACCTCCAGAAGCTGATAGCTAAAATTAAAACCTAGTTGCAAATCAAACCAGTTGGCTAAGGCCTCACTATCAATATAGATATCCCATTCATCGACAAGCGTTGTAGCGTCCTGCGGTATCTCAAGCTCTCTGTCCTCGAACGATATTTTGCCTCCTTTTAGATCAAGCTCAAACTTCTGTGATTCCTCGATGTACCAGCCAGATGCAGTTTTCGCTTCCAGATCCACTTCAATTGGGAATTCCAAGGTTTGAGAAAGTTCTTGCAGAGGTAATAGTAAACGGTCATCAATATAGTAAGCTTGCAATCCATCATGAAGTAGGTAGTTATCAATTTTTACCTGAATGATCACGAGATGATCATCGGCATTATCAACGTCGGAACCATCAAGAAAAGATAAAGCAAAAGACTTGGTGGAGAACAGCAAAATACAGAGTAAAGCTATCCAAAATGCAGTTAAAGCTTTTAAAGGACCCCTCTCAAAGAAGGATAAATGAATATGCCTAAAGACCATATTATTTGGGGTGCACTGCTACGCAGCCACCAGATAATTATTTTTATAGTTGGCTAATATTTCTGAAATACTCGCGCGCGATTGTGACAAAAAAACGAATATAAATCGATGACTATTTATAACTACATTTTATAGCAACATCATTTAGAGATAGCTAATCAAGAACCACATCCAAAGAATAGCTGAGAGAAACATTGCCGATAGTTAAAGGCTGCGCTGAAAAAGAGACTTCCCCGCCAACATTTTGAATAATAGAACTGGTCGACAGAATCACGCCCTTAGCTTGGGTATTCCCCGGGAAGTAGGGGGTCAGCGTTATACTATCTTGCGCGGGGTGAGTGATAAGCGACAGGGTTAACGACGAGCCCTGCTGATCACTAATTGTAAATTGAGCGGCGGACACAGGGTTAGCTGAATCCAAACAGGCTTCACCCGCTAGTAATTCAGTACTGGCATCAAGAGCGCAAGTTTTTCCGGGAATAGCTAGTATGATCCCCATCTGTAACTGAGCATCTTCAGTAACCGTCAAAGCTCCCAGCACACGACTGGAAGTAAGCAGAAATAGCAATATAAGGATACACCGGCTAGCCATAGAAGCCCTCATTTCAACACTGTTTATAGATGGCTCTCAATTACTTGGAAAGGTCAGTTCGCACATTAACGCTTAATCATATACCACTTCAAACCCTGAGTTCATCGACAAACCAATAGGTATTATCAGATCACTAGCACCGGCTGAATTTACTCTAGTTTCACCCTGCTCATCATAGACTAAGGTTAGCGCCAAGGGATCAGTAGCGCGGGGAAAGAATCTGGCAGAGTACTGACCATCCTGGTCTTCACCAATATCCCAACTTACCCCTACTGGGCTAAGTAAATTCAAGTGCGCATAAAAACGGGTTGTAGAGGCAGAGGCAAACGAAATATGACTGGCACTGAAAGTCAACAATAACAGAATACTAAACACCTTAAACAGACTATTTAAGGTGTACAATCTAGAATGGATAGGGGCAGCAAGCATTGCCTACTCTGATTAATGACCGTATATAATCAGAATAGTACCAGTTATCGCTATGCGCTACTAAATGCTGCTTTGCTTATTTCCAGATCAGCTCTGGTTAATCTAAGGCTTTTCTCACACCGCTGTGTATTTATTGATTAGGGTGCATCCACAATGCTCTCTAAGTTTAGATCCCCCCCATAAGCGACATCCTCAATATATTGAAGCCTCAATTGAGAAGGCAAGGCCCCACCGGCCGGTAATTTCAAGGGAATCGAAATTTGGCGAGCGGCGAGCGGCGTATACACACCGAGCCCAGTTAGAGAAGCTAACACCAATTCAGGATCATCCACGCTGGTAACCTTTATAGCACCGTAAAGCGAACGACGACCCTCTCGGTTTATATTGAAGTTCAGATTATAACCGCTCTCAGCTTTAACAACCTGAGCGCTATCGATACTTGCAGCCGCATCCAACTCTCCCTGACGTAATATCACCGCAATTGTGTAAGAAAGTAGCATCTTGGTCGAAAGGGATAATTCCTCATCAGTATCTGAAGCTGTGTTAGCCTGAATGATAGGCATAGCCGTGAAACGCATATGGCTTCTGTATTCACCGGGCGCCAAATCTTTAGGCTTGCGCAAGGCAACACGAATAGTTTGAGCCTCACCTGGCTGCAAGGAAACACGTCGTGGGGAATACCTCAGCATCTTCTTGATAGATGCTTGGGGAGAATCAGTATCCACGACGCGACCATCTTGCATCATTTCTTTTTCAAGAATTGATATCTCGTAACGCCCCGTTTCATCACCGTTATTCTTGATAATGATTTCAGCCGAGCGCTGACGTTCAGAGAAAACAATACGCTTCTCAGTGAGAAGCAGCGAGGCGCCAGCATAGAGCTCAACGGAAAAACTTAACAACAATCCAAAAACAACTAACGAGCGCCTGAACATAAACTGCCTACTCTTTACATCAGAGAAATGATAATACTTTGTACTTATTGATCTTATTCGTATGCAACAGCTACATCATAAGTAAGAGTCTGTGGGCCCGACACAACAACACTAGCGGTTGTGATGGTAAGCTCACCACCAATTGCATGGCTTGCAGCGCCACCGGTTAGGTTTTGGGTTGTCAATTGATCGGTGCCTTGAGCAACGAAAAAAGCATCCAATACAACCCCTGCAATCGATGTACTCTCAGCACTTATCGTGATCTGATATGCCGATGTACCGGTACCGGTTACATCAGCAACACCAGCAGCAACAGTACCACCAATGCAATTTGCGTTATCAGTACCATCAACATTGCCATCAGTATTAATTTGACAAAGGCCATCGGCAGAGCTATCGACGTTACCAAAATTCAAATTAGCGCCTGTTGCTACCGTAATTGGAATACGAAGATCAAGATTTGCAGTGAACGTTGTGGCTAATGCTAATGAAGAACCTAATGTTAAACCTGCGATTGCTGCGAATTTAATAAATTTATTATTGCTCATAATAACTTCCTTTTATGGTCTTAAAAAAGAGAGGCAAGAATTCTTTGCCTCAAAAAATGTACCTTCCTCCCCCAAGGCCGGCACGGAGAAGATAGTATCCATGAGTGAATCTAATCTCAACACGCCATCACAGCGCTAAGATGTCTTCGAAAGCCGCTTATCGGAAATGAGAATTAAAATTGGTGATTTTGTAAAATTAGTATCTCGAATGATGGTGGATAAATGATATTAATGAATGGATAACTGGATTAAGGCGCTTTTTATTCAGTCAAAAACTATCAATACAATCCGGTAAACCTACAGAACCAAAAACGCTCTATTAATCTCAAAGAGTTAGTACGGTAGTATCAAATATAATTCATACATTAGTATTAGTAATGGTCAATACTTGATCGTCATTAAGATTCGATAACTCAATAAGCTTTAACTTTTCTTTTCGCGATAACTTCTTAATCTCTGCTTCTCGTTTACTGGCGGTACTACGGTCATGACCAGGCTCTAGAAAAACAATTTTCAGTGGTGTCTTACCCCGAAAATATTTAGCCCCCTTTTTGGTATGACAATGCTCATGCCAACGACGCTTTATATCTGTGGTAATCCCGGTGTATAAGGAATCATCACTTACCCGCAAAATATAAACGTGCCAATTCATTGTTTTTTTAATGCTCAAGCCACACCTTTTATGACAGCCAAATGACAGAAATAATGTTAATTCAAAAAATAACGCTATTAATCATAATGTTATAAGTCATCGATATCTAGATTTACAAATAGCATTCCACCCAAATGTATATTCAATATAGTGGCTGGAGAAACAGTATTAATTATTCCGTCTATGATTAAAATATGCCAACGCCCCTTTATCGTGCAAAATTAGTTAACACACTTAAACTCTCTCCAAACACTATTGAGCTTGAATTTGTTCGTTGTGATGATGGATACACTTCATATACACCGGGTCAATTTTTTAAATTTGGTTTTGACATTGATGGAGATGAAGTACAACGCAGTTTCAGCGTTTCAACTCGCCACCCAGAGCCGAGCAAGAATAAAAAACTACACATAGCCATTGCGGCTGTAGCATCCGGCAAAGCCACTAACTTTTTCTTTCACGCTAAATCCGGCACTGAAGTGAATGTATACGGTCCTTATGGGCAACTGTTACTGCCTGACACCTTACCCCCTCGTCTAATTCTAATCGGAACAGGGACCGGTGTAGCACCTTACCGTTCTATGATTCCTCTTCTTGAACATCATCTCAGCAAAACTCCATCAGAAATTCATTTAGTAATGGGAGCCCGCCGCGAAGGTGAAATGCTATATGACCAGGAATTCATTGAGCTTCATCAACAACACCCTAATTTTCATTATCATGCGTGCTATAGCCAACAACTACCTGACCAACCAGAAGTATTTGAACAGTTTGGTCATGTGCAAGATAGCTTTGCCCAAATAAAGCCCAATAAGAACACTGACCTAATCTATCTTTGCGGAAACCCTAATATGGTGGATGAGGTTTTTCATCTATTGAAAACACAAGACTTTGGCGTAAAAAATGTGAAGCGTGAAAAGTATGTATTTGCCGTTAGGCGATAGATACATTTCTACAAATGAACTAAATGCACACCGCTCATATACTTACCACCTACAGACGTTCTAAACCAGCGCAGCACTCAATCCTACATATAAATCTGCTGCACCGTTAATTTCTATGAACATAGGCAAACCGTATAAATGATAATCAACAGAATATTCTTACCTGTAATGATGCTACTACTCGGCTCAGCAGCAACCAGCTGGTTACTTACCAACTACCACTTACAAGACAGCAGGCTAAAACCTATTCCTGTGGCCATATTAAGTGATGGCGGCACATACTCTGGTGATCTTAAAGACGGCCTAATGCATGGCTATGGCAGGATAGAATGGGCCAATGGCGAAATCTACGAAGGCGAATTTAAAGAAGGGCTGTTTGATGGCCAAGGGCACTCGAGTAATACAAGCGGTGAAGAATACGAAGGGGAGTTCAAACAGGGCCAACCGAATGGCAAAGGAAAACAAACAACTATCGAAGGATATACTTATCACGGTGATTTCAAGAATGGCACCATGCATGGCAGGGGTAGATTTGATTACAACGAAGGGAGCTTTTATGAGGGCGACTTTCAACTTAATCAACTTCATGGCAGTGGCCGATTAAAAAATGAAATCCAGGAGTACAACGGTGAATTTATTCAGAACAAATTCACCGGCACAGGTACCATCACCTACCCAAATGGAGAAACCTATACCGGAGTCTTTTTAAATAACGCTTACGAAGGTAAAGGTATTTACACCATGCCAGAGGGTGAAAGTTATAGCGGAGACTTTGTTGATGGTGAATTTACCGGTACAGGTAGCTATCAAGCAAAGGGCGGAGAAAAGTATACCGGCGAATTCGAAAACTGGCGCTATCACGGTGAGGGCACCCGCATAACGAACTATGGCGCTAAGTACTTCGGTAAATTCGTCGATGGAGAGTTACAAGGTAAAGGTGAATACCGTCAGGATAACGGATCAAGCTATAAGGGTGAATTTGAGTACGGCGAGTTTAACGGCAAAGGCGAGTATATCGATGATAAAGGAAACCGTTACATTGGTAATTTTAAGCAAGGAAAATTTCATGGTGAAGGTGAACTCTTTTATGCTGAGCCACTGGATGGCATTTCACATTTCACAGGCGAATGGAAGTATGGCCGCGTCATAAAAAGTGATATGAATCCTGCTATAAAGACTGCGGGAGACAATAATGAATTCGCTCTTTACAATCAGCATCACTTACTAAACCAACAAATAGCCGAACTAAAAGCTGGTGACCCCAATAAAACCGAGTTTTATCAACTAAGTGTTGCGGGCGATGGAAACCAAGAAGTATTTCGTCGTGAAATTCAGTTTATCGACCAGAAATTCGAAGATGAATTTAATGTCTTAAAGAGCCAACAGATCACACTGATTAATAGTCGACAAACCGTTGAACAGTATCCGATGGCCAGCAGAACTAGCATCCGAAGTAGCCTGCAAGCTATCTCTGAAAAAATGAACATAGAAGATGATATTCTATTTCTCTATATGAGCAGCCATGGCTCACCAAGCTTTGATTTCAGCCTCAATCAAGAAAGGATGACATTAACAGATATCGCAGCCAAAGAACTAAAAG
>Ga0105348_1001415_pt1 | contig 16261 bp, 14 predicted proteins | sample EN8Hudsemesocosm_2_FD_83504 | JGI IMG/M metagenome (GOLD analysis project Ga0105348, IMG submission 83504) | Methane-oxidizing microbial communities from mesocosms in the Hudson Canyon - EN8C Hudson Canyon | ecosystem: Environmental > Aquatic > Marine > Cold seeps | place: Hudson Canyon... | reverse complement strand
ACCACATCAGCCATCAGCGTTTTGTGCCTTTTTGGATAAATCTGATCAATGCCGGTTCCAAGTACCGCAACTGTTGATCCTGCTTGCAAAGCCCCCCGATGCGCGGCTGCGTCGATACCTAGAGCAAGCCCACTCGTAACCGTTATTCCTACATTTGCCAATGCCTTAGCAAACATATGTGCTAGCTCATTACCAACGGCCGAAGCATGGCGCGAGCCTACGATGGCAATCTGGGGTTCGATTAACAGGCTTTCGTCGCCTCGCACAAATAACAAGGGCGGTGGATCATGTATTTCCTTCAACAGAGGCGGATAAGTTTCATCATGCAGCGTGATTACCTTAACCTGATTTTGCTCAATCCAGGCTAAGTCTCGTTCTGCTATTTGAGGATCATGCTGTTGTAGCTGCTGCTGCAACTTTATTGGCACACCCTGATCAGTAAATTCGGCTTTAGAGGCGCTTAAAACAGCCTTGGGCGTTTCAAAACGATCCAATAATTTGAGATATGTTTTTGGTCCAACGCCAGACACTCGTAATAGCGTTAGCCAATCAAGCAATTGAGATTGCATTGAGACGTCCTTGTATTTGATTTTCGGCTATAAAAAAGGCTCTTCTATTCCGTGAAGAGCCCTCAGATTATTCTCTATCTAGTGCAGGAATTATGGATTATGAACTTTATCCAACACTGCTAATGGTCGATCTGCTTTCAGTACCAAGCCTAACGATACTTTTTCAAAGGTTCTGAAGATCATCATGATGCCAGCACGTTGATCAGGCAACTGTATAAGCTCATTGGCCTTACGATCTTTTACTATCTCCCCTTTCTGGTGAATAGAAAGAACATTGCCACGCTTAATGCCTTCACGTTCACCTCGGTTAATCGCTACCACATGGTACTGACCCACTTGCGTCACTCCGTTGCCCAATACCGCGATAATGGTGCCATCAACATCACCATCTGGCCTACTTGGGTGAAAGGTGGAATCAACTACTCCTTCATCGGTTGGTAATAAGTGGTCACCAATACGAATCTCTTCATTGCTCGTATTTACATGTAGCGTTGCTATATCGTCATCGATACTCAAAACCTTGGTCAACGCAATATCTTTGGCACTAATGCCTAGGTTTTCCTGAGTATCAGGATCAATGTAAGGATCACCTTTGCGGAATACAGCATAGGCGGGGTTTGCATCATCAAACTCACCACGTGCGTACAATTGATCACCAGCACCAAGAACAATACGTCGTTGATCACCAGCTACCACGTAAGGCGATGCCTCAATTTCAGCACCAGAAACCACACGGGAACGATTTAAAAATGGTGCAATCGCATCCAGTGGGATGGCAGGTATAGGCATTCTCAAAGGTGTTATACGAGCAGTAGGCTGCAGTTTGATCGTCTGTTTACCACGCGTAACCTTTAACTTAGGCTTGCCATCGAGATAAATAAGACTCACCACATCACCAGGATAGATAAGATGTGGGTTTGCAATCTGTGGATTAGCATGCCAAATCTCTGGCCATAACCACGGCGATTGCAGGAAGGTACTTGAGATATCCCACAGGGTATCGCCTTCCACAACCACATGGGTATCTGGATGGTTAGGGTTAAGCTGTACGTCTTCAGCAAAAGCAAGTGGGCTTAGGAGGCAAAAGACAAGCCAGCCAAACAATGATTTCCTCATGATGTGAATCCCTTTATCATATGACAATGGCGTATTCCTAAATGTAGTAGATACAGTGTAGTAGCTATTGAAACTGTGTTTGGGCGATGTTCACAAATCTATAGCTTCTTTGTGATAACGCATAAACGTTACAATTTACTTTTGCCCTACAACTTCAGAACAGCTTATGGCCATACTAAAAATACTTGAGTTTCCAGACCCTAGACTACGCACCGTAGCAAAACCCGTCGATATGGTAACCGACGAAATCCGTCAGCTAACAGATGATATGCTGGAAACTATGTACGACGCCCCAGGCATCGGCTTAGCTGCGACGCAAATTGATGTGCATTTACAAGTAGTTGTGATCGATGTTTCTGAAGAAAAGAATGATCCCAAGGTATTCATAAACCCCAAAATCACGATACTAGACGGCGAAAAAGAGCAAATGGAAGAAGGCTGCTTATCCGTGCCCGGATTTTACGAGACCGTAGAAAGATCCAATCATGTACGCGTACAAGCCCAAGATAAAGATGGCAATACTTTCGAGGAAGAATACGAAGACTTAATGGCTGTATGTATCCAACATGAAAAAGATCACCTTGATGGCAAACTTTTCGTGGATTACATATCACCACTAAAACGAACCCGTATTAAGAAAAAGCTCGAAAAGCAGCACCGCATCCAGACTAAGGCATCCTAACTTAGCCATAACCCCGATATCGTATAGATACCTTAATCATTAACTTATAGAGGGAATGCGTGCATGAGCCATCGCCCGCAGAGGATTGTATTTGCTGGCACTCCAGAATTTGCTGCTGAGTGTCTGAAGAAATTACTAGAAAATGAATACAGCATAGTAGGTACTTACACACAGCCGGACAGGCCTGCTGGCCGAGGTCGCAAACTAGCCCCACCGCCAGTGAAAGTACTAGCCACGGCCAATAACATACCTGTATTCCAACCTTTGTCGCTAAAATCAGAAGAAGCTCAGGATGAACTCGCAGCTCTTAAACCTGACCTCCTAATCGTGGTCGCTTATGGCCTTATTCTGCCAAAGATCGTTCTAGATATTCCCACGTACGGCTGTATTAATGTTCATGCTTCTTTACTACCGCGCTGGCGCGGTGCTGCTCCGATACAAAGAGCTATACAAGCGGGCGATACAGAGACCGGCGTTACCATCATGCAGATGGACGTTGGGCTCGATACTGGTGATATGTTACTGAAAAAAAACCTAACCCTATCCCCAACGGAAACCGGCAGTACCCTACATGATCGACTCGCAATTATTGGTGCTGAAGCTCTGGTTGAAAACTTACCGGATATTTTTAATGAATCCCTGAAACCTGAAACCCAAGATAATGATCTAGCTAATTACGCCGAGAAGTTGTCCAAGCACGAAGCTGCCATCAATTGGGATGAAAGTGCCGAAATCATTGAACGTAAAATAAGGGCATTTAATAGCTGGCCCGTCGCCCATACGTTACTTGGTAAAGACCGTGTTCGTATCTGGCAAGCCTGCGCCACGAATACATGTAGCAACGACTCTCCTGGCACTATCGTTAATACTGAAAATGATGCATTGAATGTTGCTACAGGAAAAGGCCTATTAGCCATCACACGATTACAGCTTCCCGGTGGCAAACAAGTCAGCGTTAAAGACTTGCTTAACTCTCGACGGGATCAATTCAAACCCGGCACTCAATTCGATAACGAGCAACTAGTGAGTAAATAATGGCGGCAAAACCTAAAACAGCCCGCGCAGCAGCCGCGAAAACCCTAGATAGCGTGTTGAATAAAGGGTTGTCTCTTGCTCAATTATTGCCCGAATGGGAACAAAGACTCGATATCGATCAGCGATCTCTGTACAAGGAAATATGTTACGGCAGCTCACGCTGGTTTTATTACCTGACGCCACTCGTTCACTCACAACTCAAAAAACCATTAAAGCCCAAAGACAGTGACTTATTTGCCTTGTTGATCATTGGTGCCTACCAATTAGAGTTTATGCGTGTACCCGAGCACGCAGCGATTAATGAAACAGTTAATGTGGCACGCGAATGGAAGAAGGAATGGGCCTGCGGTCTGATTAACGCGGTATTACGCAATGTGATACGCAACAAGGATGCTGAAAAAGACAAACAAACACTAGCCGCGCAATATGCGCACCCTAAGTGGCTCGTAAAAAAACTTCAGCGTGCTTGGCCTGAGCAAACCAATGCCATCATGGAAGCAAACAACCAGCATCCACCCTTTTTCATCAGAGTTAACCAACAACACCATTCAAGAGACGAATACCTAACCCTATTAAATGAGCAGGGCTTTCCTGCTGAAGCAGGACTGTTTGGCAAAGAGAGCATTCGCCTGCATACGCCTGTTCCAGTTCAAGAGCTACCCGGGTTCGATCAAGGCTGGTGCAGCATCCAAGATGAAGCGGCACAGTTAGCTTGCAACATTATGGACCCTAAACCTGATCAACGAATATTGGATGCTTGTGCCGCACCCGGTGGCAAGACTTGTCATCTATTGGAGCAAGAACCACAAGTAGCTTCTGTGGTTGCACTGGATATCGATGCTCAGCGTTTAAACCGCATTGAACAAAACCTACAACGCCTGCAACTTTCTGCTTCATTAACAGAAGGGGATGCCAGTGATCCGCAGGCCTGGTGGGATAACGAACCCTTCGATAGCATACTATTAGACGCCCCTTGTTCCGCCACAGGTGTCATCCGGCGTAATCCTGATATTAAATTGCTGCGTCTACGAGAAGATATTGATAAGCTTGCGGCCGTTCAAAGTGAGCTGCTTGAAAAAATGTGGCCGCTGCTAAAGCCCGGTGGAAAGCTTGTTTATGCAACCTGTTCGGTGCTACCAGAGGAAAATGAACTGGTGGTGGGTAACTTTGTTGCTAAACACGATGATGCAAAAGAACACATTATCGACGCCACTTGGGGTAAACAAGTCACCTTTGGTAGGCAACTGTTTCCACAAAAAGACCAGCATGATGGTTTCTACTACGCTTGTCTTATAAAGGCTTTATAGATGAAAGCCTTTTCTTCAAGGAAATAACCACCAAGGAAAGCGCGTTAAAACAGGAATAGTGTTTTCTAAGCGATGAAAATCATCATTCTCGGTGCAGGGCAAGTAGGTGCTACCTTAGCAGAAAACCTTGCCAGTGAAGCAAACGACATAACCGTAGTTGATACGGATACGCAACGATTGCGTGAACTGCAAGATCGCCTGGATATTCGTACCGTTGAAGGTATTGCTTCCTATCCCTCTATTTTGAAACAAGCTGGCGCTGATGATGCCGATATGCTGATTGCTGTCACCCAAAGTGACGAGGTCAATATGGTTGCTTGCCAGGTGGCCTTCACCAAGTTCCGCACCCCTACTAAGATTGCACGTGTTCGTGCTGCCGATTATGCATCTCGTAGCAGCCTCTTTAGTAAAGAAGCCTTCCCGGTAGATGTAATAATTAGTCCTGAGCAAGTTGTTACTGACTATATCTTTCGCTTGATTGAGCATCCTGGTGCCTTGCAGGTTTTAGACTTTGCTGGCGGCCGCGCACAATTGGTTGCTGTTAAAGCCTATTACGGCGGTCCATTAGTAGGCCAGGAATTACGTTACTTACGACAACATATGCCATCGGTAGATACCCGTGTTGCTGCTATATTCCGTCGTGGCCGACCTATCATTCCAGAAGGCACCACCGTCATCGAAGCAGATGATGAAGTATTTTTCATTGCTGCTACCAATCATATTCGTGCGGTGATGAGTGAACTGCGTCGCTTAGAACATACCTATAAGAGAATCATCATCGCCGGCGGCGGTAATATTGGTCAGCGACTAGCAGAGGCCATCGAAACCCGTTATCAAGTAAAAATTATTGATCACAATGCTGAACGCTGTCGCATCCTATCTGAGCAACTCAACAAAACGATTGTGCTCAAGGGTGACGCCTCTGATCAAGATCTGTTGTTGGATGAAAATATCGAAAATACGGATATTTTTATTTCCTTAACCAACAAAGATGAAGCCAACATCATGTCTTCCATGCTAGCTAAACGGCTAGGCGCAAGAAAGGTAATGACCTTAATTAATAACCCGGCTTACGTTGAGCTTGTTCAGGGAGGAGAAATAGACATCGCGATTTCTCCTCAACAAGCAACCATCGGTGGCTTGCTAACCCATGTTCGCCGCGGTGATATCGTCAATGTGCACTCCTTACGTCGCGGAGCAGCGGAGGCAATTGAAGCCGTTGCCCACGGTGACGAAACATCTTCGAAGGTTGTTGGTCGGGCGATCGAAGATATCGATCTACCTGAAGGTACAACCATCGGTGCAATTGTTCGAAATGACGAAGTTATTATTGCTCACGATGATGTGGTCGTTGAGGCTGATGATCATGTAATAATGTTTTTAATCGATAAAAAACGTATTCGTGATGTGGAGCGTTTATTCCAAGTGGGATTAACTTTCTTTTAGGGCCCATTCTTTTAATGGTCCATTGGCGCAAACAGATATGGCGCTATTTGAATAAGCAGGAGCTCCAATGCAATTTCGTGTCATCCTCCGCATTCTTGGCATCCTCCTGATGCTCTTTAGTTTTACCCAACTACCACCAGCGTTAATTTCTATTTGGTACGAAGACGGTGCGCACAGTGTTTTCTTTTTAAGTTTTGCCGTTACCTTAATTACGGGCACCCTAGTTTGGCTACCCGTTTATAAAGCAAAACACGAATTAAGAACGCGTGATGGTTTTGTTATCACTGTTTTATTCTGGACTGTGCTTGGTTTATCCGGGTCCTTCCCCTTTATTTTTTCTGATAGCCCAGAATTAACCATTGTTGATTCCGTGTTCGAATCAGTATCAGGTCTAACCACTACGGGAGCGACTGTCATCACCAATCTTGATCAGTTGCCCAAATCCATTTTGTTTTATCGTCAGCAACTACAGTGGTTAGGCGGTATGGGTATTATTGTATTAGCAGTTGCAGTGTTACCTATGTTGGGGATTGGTGGCATGCAGTTATACCGTGCAGAAACTCCCGGCCCAGTCAAAGACAGTAAACTAACGCCGCGTATCACCGAAACCGCCAAGGCCCTTTGGTATATTTATTTAAGCTTAACTATCGCTTGCGCTACCAGCTACTGGATCGCGGGCATGAGTTTATTTGATGCTATTGGTCATAGCTTTTCAACGGTGGCTATCGGTGGTTTCTCTACCCATGATGCCAGTATTGGTTATTTCGATAGTGTTGCTATTGAGTATATTGCTATTGTTTTTATGATTCTTGCAGGTGCCAATTATGCGCTACATTTCTTTGCCTGGCGACAGCGGAATGTCAAACTTTATTGGGCTGACCCTGAGTTCAGATTTTATATCACCCTACTCTGCATGACGGTGACGGTAACAGTATTGATACTATATTTCACTGGCACTTATGATGCGGCACAATCCTTTAGAACCGGTTTTTTTGAAGTTATCTCTATTGCCACCACAACCGGTTACGGAACGGCAGATTTTTCACACTGGCCTAGCTTATTACCTTTTCTATTATTTCTTTCCGCGTTCGCTGGCGGCTGTGCCGGATCAACCGGTGGTGGTCTAAAGGTTATTCGTATTTTACTTATTCTTAAACAGGGACTTCGTGAAATTCATCGTCTCATCCACCCTAATGCAGTATTTCAGGTGAAACTAGGCACCAAGCCAATTCCTGATCGAGTCGTTGAAGCTGTGTGGGGGTTTTTCTCGGTTTATATGATTGTATTTGTCGCAGCACTGATGGCATTACTCGCTACAGGCATAGATCAAGTTACTGCATGGTCTGCAGTCGGCGCCTGTTTAAATAATCTTGGCCCTGGACTAGGTGATGTTGCAGCCAATTATGCTGGCATTAATGACACCGCAAAGTGGGTACTCTGTTTTACCATGCTATTAGGCCGCCTCGAAGTATTTACCTTACTAGTGCTGCTAACCCCAATGTTCTGGCGTCGATAGTTTTTTAATGCAAGACAGCAATATTTACTACTCATGACTGATATTGAACAAAAGTGGAATCGAAACTTCAGCAATACCGAAGTAAAAGATACCCCCTGTACTCTCCTGCTTGAGAACCAGCACCTTCTTCCTAAAACTGGTTCTGCCTTAGATCTAGCATCAGGTCTGGGTGGCAATGCCGTACGACTCGCAAACTTGGGCTTAACAACACAGGCGTGGGATATATCTTCAACAGCCGTATCAAAAGTGAATGGATATTCGATTCAAAAAAGCCTACCACTAACAGCTGTTAAACTGAATTTGGAACACGGTGAGCTTCCAGACTTAAAATTTGATGTCATTGTTGTTTCCCACTATTTACACCGCACTCTATGTGAAAAATTACCATCGCTGTTATTCCCTGATGGCTTACTGTTTTATCAAACCTTCACCCAACTGAAAGTTAAGTCTGGTGGACCCAATAACCCGGACTTCCTTTTACAAGATGGTGAACTGCTCAACTTATTCCCTACACTCTCAACCATTTTTTACCGCGAAGAAAGAGTGTGTGGAAATATCGATCTTGGTCACAGAAACCTAGCTTTTTATATCGGGCGCAACTAAATTTCATAGTTAACTATTGATCTATATCAACTCAGCTTCTCGTTAAACCCCTACATTATTTGGACACTTTCTATATAGGAACATTCTGATGAATGAAGCTGTCATCATTTGCGGACTAGTAGGTATAGGATCAATAGTAACCATTCTTGTGGCTGGTTTTGTGTTGGGGTTGGTTATAACAAAAGTGGATGGCTCAAAAGAAACCAGTAGGCACCATTAACACGCTCTAGCTTGCTGTAAACACAGTGCAAAATTTGCGCCCTACAGCTATTGCCTTTTAAACAGGCTCCCTTAACATGCGCCCATCATTCATTAGAATATTGAATCTAAGTGGAGAGAGCCATGTTTACTGTTTATTTGTCGGGTGAAATACATTCCGACTGGCGTGACCAAATCAAAGCGGGCATAGAAGAGAATCAACTACCCGTTAAAATTCTAACCCCGGTAACAGACCATGCCTCCAGTGATGATGTGGGTGATAAAATTCTAGGTAATGAAGCGTCCTCATTCTGGAAAGATCACAAAGCCGCCAAGATTAACGCCATTCGTACCAACAGCTTTATACAGCAAGCAGACCTGGTTGTGGTTCGTTTTGGTGACAAGTACAAGCAGTGGAATGCGGCCTTCGACGCAGGTTATGCAGCAGCTCTCGGCAAACCCATCATCGTAATGCACGCCCCTGAATTGACCCACCCGCTGAAAGAAATCGATGGTGCCGCGCAGGCTGTGACCGAAACCCCGGAACAAGTCGTTGAGATTCTCAAATATACTCTGCAACAACAATAACTCTACCGAGCTATTCACAGAGGCACCCGTCGTGGTGCCTCTTCCGCTTACCCCGCCAAACCTAGGCTTATTCCCGCAAGAGGATGTATACTAGCCAGCTTTTCAATCCTCATAAAACTGAATATCTAAAAGCGGTGGTTTAGCTGTGACCCAAGATAAAAATAGCCCAAGTAGCCATTCAAGGGCAAAAACCTTTCAGGGACTCATTTCTCTCCTACAAGAATTCTGGGCAGAACAGGGATGTGTAGTACTACAACCTTTGGATATGGAAGTGGGTGCTGGTACCTTTCACCCGGCCACGTTCTTACGTGCTATCGGTCCTGAAAACTGGAGTGCGGCCTATGTACAACCTAGCCGCCGTCCTACCGATGGTCGTTATGGGGAAAACCCAAACCGTTTGCAACATTACTACCAGTATCAAGTGGTCCTCAAACCATCACCTGAAAATATTCAAGAGCTATACCTTGAATCCCTACGCCTCATGGGTATTGATCCATTGGTGCACGATATTCGCTTCGTGGAAGATAACTGGGAGTCCCCTACGTTAGGTGCTTGGGGTCTAGGTTGGGAGGTTTGGTTAAATGGCATGGAAGTGACTCAGTTCACCTACTTCCAGCAAGTGGGTGGCATAGAGTGTTATCCCGTTACTGGTGAAATCACCTATGGTCTTGAGCGCATAGCTATGTACCTGCAAGGTGTCGATAGTGTTTACGATCTGGTTTGGACAGAAAGTGCCAATGGCGTTGTAACCTATGGCGACGTGTTCCATCAAAATGAAGTTGAGCAATCCACCTACAATTTTGAACACGCTAATACCGATTTTCTTTTCACCTTGTTTGACACTTGTGAGCAAGAAAGCCAAAAACTCATTGATGCCGGTTTGCCCTTGCCCGCCTACGAGCAGGTATTAAAAGCATCCCATACCTTTAACCTCTTGGACGCTCGTCATGCGATCTCTGTGACCGAACGTCAGCGTTATATTTTACGCGTTAGAACCCTCGCTCGTGCCGTTGCAAAAGCCTATTACGAAACCCGGGAGAAACTTGGTTTCCCTCTGGCTACCGAGGAACTTCGCAGTGAAATATTAAAAGCGTCTGGGCAGGAGGATAAGTAATGTCTCAACAAGATTTTTTAGTCGAACTCGGCACCGAAGAATTACCACCGACGGCCTTAAAGCGATTGGCTCAGTCATTCGCCGATGGAATAAAGAAAAACCTAACTCAAAGTAAACTCGAGTTTGGACAGGTAACTTGGTACGCCGCACCACGTCGTTTAGCGGTAAAAATTGAAGCGCTACAGACAGCACAGCAAGACCGTGAAATCGAACGTCGAGGCCCAGCTCTTAAAGCCGCTTACGATAAGGATGGCAATCCATCAAAAGCCGGCGAAGGCTTTGCTCGTTCTTGCGGCGTAAGCATGGAAGAACTGGATAAAATCGAGACCGAAAAAGGTGCTTGGTTAGTTTATCGTTCCATTGAAAAAGGCCAGCAAGCTACTGCATTACTACCTGGGTTTGTTGATGACTCCCTTGCCAAACTCCCAATACCAAAACGTATGCGCTGGGGCAGCTCTCGAATAGAGTTTGTCCGCCCTGTGCACTGGTTAGTCATGCTACTCGGTAACGATGTAGTCGATTGCGAAATATTAGGTTTAACTGCTGGTCGTGAAACCTTTGGCCACCGCTTTCATCATAATCAATCTATCAGCTTACAAAACCCTAGTGAATACCTCAGCAAACTAAAAGACGGTTATGTGATTGCTGACTTTGCTGATCGACAAGAACAAGTCAGACAACAAGTATTAGCTGAAGCCGATAAATTAGGTGGCCAAGCTGTTATTGATGAGGAATTACTGGAAGAAGTCACCGCGCTCAATGAATGGCCTGTAGCACTAACAGGACGATTTGAAGACCGCTTCTTAGACGTTCCGCCTGAGGCCTTAATCCTCACCATGAAAATCAATCAAAAGTATTTTCATATCGTTGATAACAACGACAAGCTATTACCTAACTTTATCACTATCAGTAATATTGAAAGTAAAGATCCACAGCAAGTGATTCAGGGTAACGAACGCGTAGTTCGGCCACGCTTGGCTGATGCCGCCTTCTTCTTTGAAACTGACAAGAAAAAGCCTCTAGCTGATCGTATAGAACCGTTAAAATTCATCGTGTTCCAGACCAAACTGGGTACTGTTTTTGATAAGACTCAACGAGTAAAGCTTATAGCTGCAAAAATTGCAGACTTGATTAATGGTGATGTTAATTTTGCTAACCGCGCCGCAAACTTATCAAAAACTGACCTAGTCTCAGAAATGGTGCTGGAGTTTGATAAGTTGCAAGGCTTGATGGGTCAGTACTATGCCATTCACGATGGTGAGCCTGAAGAAGTTGCCGCAGCATTAAATGAACAATATTGGCCTAAGTTTTCTGGTGATAAATTACCAGAAACCAAAACTGGTTGCGCTCTTGCACTAGCCGATCGTATCGACACTCTAGTTGGTCTATTTGGTATAAACCAACCACCGACTGGCGATAAAGACCCCTTTGCACTACGCCGAGCGGCGTTAGGTGTATTACGAATTATTGTTGATAAAGAACTCGACCTGGATTTAAAAGAGTTACTTCAATATGCTGCACAAAACCTTGGAAGCATTATAGAGAACAAAAATACGGTTGATGACGTGTTTAACTTTATGTTGGATCGCTTCCGCGCCTGGTATGCAGAAAAAGGCATTTCCGCTGAAGTATTCCTAGCTGTGCGCGCGCGTACACCGACAAGCCCAATGGACTTTGATCAACGTGTTAAAGCCGTAAACAGTTTTGTTAAGTTGCCAGAAGCTCAAGCTTTAGCTGCTGCAAATAAGCGTGTTGCTAATATATTGGCGAAATCTACCACTGTTGTTGGCGATGCTGTAGATAATTCCTTATTAGAAGAATATGCTGAAAAACAACTAGCAGCTATGGTTGCTGATAAAGCTCCACAAGTTAAAGATTTGTTTGAGGCCAGAAATTACAACCAAGCATTGGCATCATTAGCAGACATGCGAGACACCATAGACCTGTTCTTTGATCAGGTAATGGTTATGGCTGAAAATGAAGCTATCAAAAATAATCGTATTGCCCTGCTTAACCAGCTTCGCAATTTATTTTTGAGTGTTGCTGATATTTCCTTACTACCGTCTAGCTAACTATGTCAGCAGCCGCATCTAAACTGGTTATTCTAGATCGCGATGGTGTGATCAATGAAGACTCTGACGCCTACATAAAGTCATTGAAGGAATGGATCCCCATTGACGGTAGTATTGACGCCATTGCAAAACTTAGTAAAGCGGGTTATCAAGTTGTAGTCGCGACCAATCAATCAGGTATCGCTCGCGGCTATTTTGATTTAGAAACACTTCAACAAATGCATGATCAACTCTGCCAACTGGTAGAAAATGCTGGCGGTAAAGTTGCCGGTATATTCTACTGCCCACATGGTCCCGATGATCACTGTGATTGTCGAAAACCAAAAGCAGGTCTCATTAAGCAAATTGAAGCTGCTCTAGCACTACCGGCACTGGGCGCCGTTATTGTTGGAGACTCTCTGCGTGATTTAGACGCAGGCAGAACAGTGGGCTGTATTCCCTACTTGGTAAAGACCGGTAAAGGGCAGCTAACGCTAGACAACGGAAAAGGGCTTGAAGATGTTGTTGTTTTCGAGAACCTTGCGACTGTAGCAGAACATATTATTTCTCAAGGACTTTAGTTTCTAAAGGTTAAAAACAATGGGTTGGTTACACCATATTTTTCAAACTGCTCGTACCTTAATCTTTTACCTGGGTACAGGCATATTCACTATCTTCTGGGTTATTCTCTGCTTTATTGTTGCGCCATTTTTATCACAAACGGCACGCTTCAAATTTGTATCTGTCGCTTGGAATAAAGTAATTATTACTTGGGCTCGCATAACCTGTGGTATCAAATACGAGATTATTGGTGCGGAAAATATTCCTGACACCCCTTGCGTTATATTGAGCAAACATCAATGTATGTGGGAAACCTTCTTCCTACAAACGTTGTTTATACCGCAAGCAACACTATTGAAAAAAGAGCTTCTAAATGTTCCTTTTTTTGGTTGGGCGTTTCGTTTAATTAACCCAATTGCCATTGATAGAAGTAACCCACGCAAAGCACTAACTTCACTAATTCAACAAGGCAAGGCTCGCTTACAAGAGGGCGTCTGGGTTTTAATTTTTCCTGAAGGTACCCGGGTACCACCGGGTCAGAAAAAAGAATTTGCCAAAGGTGGTGCTATGCTTGCTGCCAAAACGGAAACCCCCGTATTACCTATTGCATTGAATGCCGGTGAATACTGGCGATCAGACAGTATTGCAAAGGTTCCTGGTACCATCAAAATTGTTATTGGGCCCGTGATAGAAGCAAAAGGGAAAAAAGCAGGCCAGATACATGAAGAGTCTATAACCTGGATTCAGAACAAGATGAAAGAGATCTCTAATATCCCTACCCCTGATTAGTTAACTACTTCTCTAGATTCGTAGCATTAAAAAAGCCGCTCCAGTATTAAGGAAGCGGCTTTTTCTTTTCTCTACTGATTTCAGCCTATATGAAACCCCTCGATAACAAAAAGGTCACACATCAAGGTTTGCAACAGTCAGTGCATTTTTTTCGATAAATTCACGTCTAGGCTCTACTTGATCACCCATTAAAGTGGTGAAAATTTGATCAGCTGCAATAGCATCTTCAATCTTCACCTGCAACATAGTGCGGCTTTCTGCATCCATGGTTGTTTCCCACAGCTGCTCAGGATTCATCTCACCCAATCCTTTGTAGCGCTGTATATAGAGACCACGTTTAGCTTCAGCCATTAACCAATCCAAGGCTTGCTTAAAGCTATCAATTTGCAGAGAACGCTCACCACGTTGAACATAGGCACCTTCTTCAATAAGTCCTCTAATCTCTGCACCTAATGAAGATATATATTTATATTCATTAGAGCTGAAAAAGTCTTTATTGAATTCGTAGTCAGTACTTACTCCGTGTGCTATCGCCGATACTACAGGATAGAAGTGATGGCGCTCCTTGTCTTCAGCAACAGTGACTTTATATTGTTTAACAGCACGAGCATCAATAGAAAGGTATGTTTGTAGTTGTTCCGCCCAAGCTTCAACTTTTGACTTATCACTAAGATCTTCAGTCGTTAGCTCTTCTATATAAATCATAGCCTGTGTTGCTGCAGCAGGATAAACTCGGGATAGTCGCTCAATACGGTGAATTGTGGATTGGTAATCTTTAACCAACTTTTCTAGACCCTGGCCTTCGATGCCGGGTGCCTGTGGACTTGTTATTAGTGTTGCACCGTCTAAAGCAGATTGAGTCAGGAATGCTTCTAATGCACCCTCATCTTTCAAATATTGTTCTTGTTTTCCTTTCTTAACCTTGTACAGCGGTGGTTGTGCAATATAAATATAACCCTTCTCAACAAGTTCAGGCATTTGACGGAAAAAGAAGGTCAATAGCAAGGTACGTATGTGTGAACCATCAACGTCCGCATCCGTCATGATGATGATATTGTGGTAGCGCAGCTTCTCGACATTAAATTCTTCTCGCCCTATTCCACAGCCTAATGCGGTAATCAGAGTGCCTACTTCCTGTGAAGATAGCATCTTATCAAAACGGGCTTTTTCCACATTCAGGATTTTACCTTTCAATGGAAGAATCGCCTGCGTTCGACGGTTACGCCCTTGTTTAGCGGAGCCACCAGCGGAGTCACCCTCCACTAGGTATAGTTCAGAAAGAGCGGGGTCTTTTTCTTGGCAATCAGCCAATTTCCCAGGTAAACCTGCGATATCCAAAGCACCTTTACGGCGCGTCATCTCACGAGCTTTTCGAGCAGCCTCTCTAGCTCTGGCTGCATCTATCATCTTACCGACAACAGCCTTCGCTTCTTGTGGGCTCTCCTGTAGATACTCACTAAAGCACTTATTCATTTCCTGCTCTACTGCCGTCTTCACTTCAGAAGATACCAATTTATCCTTAGTTTGAGAGGAGAACTTAGGATCAGGCACTTTAACGGAAACAATAGCAGTAAGGCCTTCTCTAGCATCATCACCAGAAGTAGCTACCTTAGCCTTTTTCAGCATGCTTTCATGCTCAATATAGCTGTTCAAAGACCGTGTTAAAGCCGAACGAAAGCCAGCCAAGTGAGTACCACCATCCCTTTGTGGAATATTGTTGGTAAAGCAGAATATATTTTCCTGGTAGCTATCATTCCACTGCAAGGCTACTTCAACGCCAGTTCCGTCTTCACGTGTTTCGCTGAAGTGGAATACTCGGTTAATAGCTGTTTTATTTTCATTAAGATATTCAACAAAGGCTTTTAAACCACCTTCGTAGCGGAACTCTTCTTCTTTACCTGAACGCTCATCCTTCAGGAAGATACCAACACCGGAGTTCAAGAAAGACAACTCTCGCAATCGCTTAGCTAATATATCGAAGCTAAAGTGAATATTATTGAAAGTCCCTTCAGAAGGAGTAAAGGTTACTTCTGTCCCCGTTGTATCAGTATCACCAACAACCGCGAGTGACTGCTGCGGTACGCCATGTTTATAAATTTGTTCATGAACCTTTCCTGCACGGCGGATAGTCAGCTTAAGCTCTTTTGAAAGCGCATTAACAACTGAGACCCCAACACCATGCAATCCGCCTGATACTTTATAGGTGTTATCATCAAACTTACCACCCGCATGAAGTACCGTCATGATGACTTCAGCGGCTGAAATCCCCTCTTCCTCATGAATACCGGTAGGAATTCCACGACCATCGTCCTTGACGGTAATAGTCTCGTCAGGATGAATAATCACTTGAATCGTGGAACAAAATCCAGCCAAAGCTTCATCAATAGAGTTATCGACGACCTCAAACACCATATGGTGCAAGCCTGTACCATCATCGGTATCACCAATGTACATACCAGGTCTTTTGCGCACAGCATCCAAACCTTTAAGTACCTTGATACTCGACGAGTCGTAGTTATTTTCTTCAGACATTCAGATCCCCTTAACTCAAAGCTTCTTCTTTTAAGCGTCCATGTTCCACGTGGAACAATTTAACATTCTCAGGCTCGTTCCACAGATCCACGAGCGGCTGTTTTTCAATACCAGTAACAAATAACTGCGCTTCCATCTCATTCAGCAGCTTTGT
>Ga0105348_1001414_pt1 | contig 16262 bp, 14 predicted proteins | sample EN8Hudsemesocosm_2_FD_83504 | JGI IMG/M metagenome (GOLD analysis project Ga0105348, IMG submission 83504) | Methane-oxidizing microbial communities from mesocosms in the Hudson Canyon - EN8C Hudson Canyon | ecosystem: Environmental > Aquatic > Marine > Cold seeps | place: Hudson Canyon... | reverse complement strand
TTACTTGGGCCAAACCAATTACCACAAATGCAAGCACAAAATATTCATGGCATTTTAGAGAAAGTCTGCAAGCTGCTTAGCTACTCTCATGAGCAAGAAGTTATTTTGAAGAGGGATTATGATCCTTCTATCCCTATGGTTGAGTGCGATCAAGAAAAGCTACAGCAAGCCGTATTAAATATTGTTAATAATGCTGTTCAAGCTATAAATTCTGACAATATTATTACCTTAAAGACAAGGATTGCCAGTAATAAAACTATTCACGGAAAGCGTATTCGCTTAGCAGTAGAGATTAGCATCATAGATGACGGTCCAGGCATTCCAAATAAAATTCAAGATACCCTGTTCTACCCTATGGTTTCAGGCCGTTCGAATGGCACTGGTTTAGGGTTATCAATCTCTCAAACTTTAATCAATCAACACCAAGGTAAACTATCATGTCATAGCAGACCTGGGCACACTGAATTTACCATTATTCTCCCTTTAGAACAGCAACCAATTAACCAAGCACCATTAGCACAAGAGAACAAATTATGATCACTGAACAAGTTTGGATAGTAGATGACGACAGTTCAATTAGATGGGTATTAGAAAAAGCATTCGCTAATGCAAACATTAGTTGCGCTGCTTTTGAAAGTGCTGAAAATCTGTTAATTGCTTTAGACCATGGTCAACCCGAAGTTATTATTTCAGACATACGCATGCCAAATATCGATGGTATGGAGTTACTGAAAAAAATCAATAAACAGCATAACCATATTCCAGTAATTATTATGACTGCGCATTCTGATTTAGATAGTGCAGTCAACGCCTACCAAGGAGGGGCTTTTGAATATTTACCCAAACCTTTTGATATTGATGAAGCTATCAGCCTAACGAAACGAGCACTAACTCACGCTCGCGAGCAGAATGCGAAAAACCAACAACAAGAAAGTAAACCACTCGCTGTTGGTTTAATTGGTGAAGCACCAGCTATGCAAGAAGTGTTTCGCGCTATTGGTCGCTTGTCTCGTTCCAGCATTAGTGTACTAATTAATGGTGAATCTGGAACAGGTAAAGAACTCGTTGCTCAGGCACTACATTCACATAGTCCAAGAGTTAATGCGCCATTTATTCCATTAAATATGGCAGCAATCCCTAAAGACCTTATCGAATCAGAATTATTTGGCCATGAAAAAGGAGCATTCACTGGTGCTAATGCCGTGCGACAAGGCCGGTTTGAGCAAGCTCATGGCGGTACTTTATTTCTAGATGAAATAGGTGATATGCCGTTAGATATACAAACAAGATTGCTACGAGTTCTCTCAGACGGTCAATTCTACCGTGTAGGTGGCCATTCGCCAGTTCAAGTTGATGTTCGTATTATTGCCGCCACGCATCAAAACCTTGAAGAACGAGTAAATAAAGGTGAGTTCAGAGAAGATTTATTTCATCGTCTTAATGTCATTCGAATTCACTTACCTAGCTTAAGGGAACGAAAAGAAGATATCGCACAATTAAGTCAGCATTTCCTAACACAAGCGGCTAATGAACTTGGCGTTGAAGCTAAAGCCCTCAGTAAAAAAGCCGGAGACTTTTTAAATAACTGTTATTGGCCAGGTAATGTCAGGCAGTTAGAAAACATTTGTCGCTTCTTAACTGTGATGGCAAGTGGCCAAGAGATACTGATTGAAGATTTACCCAATGAATTAACAGAAACAACAACACCTGCCCATAAAGAATCTAATTCTTGGCAAGAATCTCTGAGTCATTGGATGGATAAAGAGTTAGCCAGTGGAAAGGAGGCTATTTTAGATTATGCTCAAATAGAGTTTGAAAAGATAATGCTTGATAGAGCATTACTATTCACTCAGGGACACAAGCAGGAAGCCGCCAAGAAATTAGGCTGGGGTAGAAATACGCTTACCCGAAAGTTAAAGGAATTCGAAAGTTAACTTTCAGTGATAGCAACGAGCAGTAAGAAACTAGTTATTGAGCTTGGCTACTGCAGAGCTCATCGTCACACTGCTTACAGCTGTTACACAGTTTGATGTTAATAAAATGAGCGGCAACGATAAGACTTGCTCCACCGATAATAAAGAATGGTGAATATTCTGGAGCAAAGTCATGCTTTATCCAGTACAAGGCAATACCTAAATAAAGTAAATAAAATGGGTATAAACGCTTATGGTAACGTTTAAAACCTGAAAATAACGCAATTGTACCTAGTGCTGCCGTTAACAATAAGAAAACATGCTCCCATGCGTGATCGGCAAGAAAACTTAAACCCAGTAACGGTAGCATAGGTAATAGTATAGGTAGCAATATGCAATGCAATGCACATAACGAAGTTGCTGTAATTCCTATTCTATCTAACATGATTGCTAAAGCCTTACTGAGTAATTAAATAGCCAAGTGGCCATTAAAAAATGAGATAATATCACAATTGATATAATATAACATTAGTAAATTACCACCAAGATCTCAAATAAAGATAAAATTTAAATAAATCAATCACTATTTACAGCAAAAAAGTGAGATAGCTTACTTTTAAGGTACTCAATATATTCATCATTACTTTTATCTGATATTAAATGAGCAAGCTCAGCACCTAACGGGGTAAACTTGTAAAATTGTATGCTGACATTCGACTTTTCAGCGGTTAATTTCAGTGCTAAACCATTATAATTAAATTGAAGTACATCTCCTTTGGTGGTCAAACTAGATTCACTTTCTTGCATATAAATAAGGTGATTCTCTGCTAAGGCAAGTAAATCAGCATAATTCAAACCAAAGCGGCTTAAATTAACATACTGTTGGCGCTGCTTTGAAAAAACATTCAATAATCCAGGCTTTTGATAAGCCCCACTAATTAGACGAATACTTTTTTTATTTGGTGTTCTAATGGCTAAGGAGCATGCTTTTGCTAACAGTTTTGCATCATAAATGCTCATATCTCTAAAAACTTGCAAGGCTTTAAAGGAGAAAGAGCCTGGCTTAGTCAGTTCACCGGCAAGAATTTTTGCCCACAAGTCTTGCATTGTTGGGTTGCTAACATCTTCAGATAGGCTTATATATCGACTAAGCCAATCAGTATCAGTTCTTTGCCCTATCTCAAAATCCGCACAGTACCCCAGCGTTTTTTGCATGATAGTTTCAATATTTTTCTGCTTACGTAGTTGTGACAGTCGAGCTCGCTTAGTTGTCCTATCCTCAATGAGCATTTGTTTTTCTTCTGGTAACAAAGCGCCGTCAATAGCAAAACGTTTAGCCAATTTCAAAAACTGCGCCGAAACCATCCCTTCTGCAGAGTGTTGGTTAAGCTCATTGCTCTCAACAATAGCCGTGCTATCAGTTTCATTGATAACGCTTTTATCCACTACAATTACTTCTGATTGTTCTTTAGTCACTTTTATTAAACTCCATACTCTATAGCGTTAAGAAATGGTACAAAAATTGCCCTTATTATTGATAGTAAACTGTTTAATCTTTAGGTAAAACAAATACTCATTGTTAAAACATAGCTAGATTTACCATTTATTATAACTTACCTAAATAAATCAGTTAAAATTTAATCAAACACTCTTTTATTATCCTGTGCTATGGTGTAAAAAAGTAGTATTAGGTTATAGTTAAACTAAACAAAATTGATTTCAAATTTAACTAAACAATTTTCCACTAAATTTGCTTAGTTATGAGGGCAGTATGCAAGCATCAGAAAACTCACACGATGATTTTTTATTTATCGATGATAGTGATGAAGACGAGATTTTAGCCTCTGATGGCAACGAAACTTGGCAAGTACTTATTGTTGATGATGATCCTGAAATTCACTCGGTTACTCAATTAGCCCTATCTGATCTTGTGGTATTGGGCCGCCGCCTTGAGTATTTGCATGCATACTCAGGTAAAGACGCTTGCCAACTTATAAAAGAACATAGCGATATTGTTTTAGTTTTACTTGATGTAGTAATGGAAACTGATGATGCGGGTCTAAATGTAGTTAAATACATCAGAGAAGAGTTACAACGCAAAGATATACGTATTGAGTTACGTACAGGGCAACCTGGCTACGCACCAGAAGAAAGTGTAATCAAAGAATATGACATTAATGATTACAAAACCAAAACAGAATTAACTAGACGTAAGCTTGTTACTACAGTATTTGCTGCGATTCGTTCATTCCAGCAAATAGCGACTGTTAATGAAAACCGCCAAGGTCTGGAAAAAATTGTATCTGGTTCAACAGAGCTGTCATCCCAACATTCCTTATCGACTTTTAGCCAAGGCGTACTATCACAACTTCAAACTCTGATAAGTGATGATATTTCAGCTGTTTTTTGTGCTAGAGGGCAAGGGATCATTGACAATATTGACGACTTGAGTTTTTACGTTTTAGCGCAGACAGGCTATGACGATAACTTAATTAATCAAAAATTAGATAAATTACAAAGTGAAGTTGTCAGTAAGCAGGTAAAGGCTTGCTTCTTACAACAAAAACATCACTATCAAGAAGATAGCCTTAACCTTTATGTTGCCAAAGGCGACCATCGAGCTGTCATCCATGTATCTCTTTCAACACCAATGACTGAGACGCAAACGCAATTACTTAATGTGTTTTTAACAGGTGTTGCTGTCGGTTATGAAAATGTGCATTTATTTCAAAAACTTACTAATGCCGCCTACAAGGATTGGTTAACCAATTTACCAAATCGCCTCGAGTTTGTCCGCCTTCTAGATGATTTTGCTCAAAATACTGCCACCAACAATGTTGCAGCACTTATAGATATCAATCACTTTAGTGACATAAACGATGCATTAGGCCAAGATATTGGTAACAAACTACTCACTGCTGTTGGTCAACGCCTACAAAGTATCAATCGTGATTGTCAGTTTGCCCGCGTAGGAGCTGATGTATTCGGTATCATAGGATCTGCTGAACATGTAACCCCTGAAAATCTTATGGCGATATTCCACCAGCCATTTATTGCAGGCGAACAGCATTTACCGATAAATGCTTGTTTTGGTTTATGCACCAAAGAGCATGCCCAAAGTAGTGGTGTGCAGGTATTAAACCAAATAAATATTGCTTTAAATATTGCTAAAAAGAACCGCTTAGAGCATTTTGCTTATTATCATTCAGATATCGAAGACCAAATGCAATGGCGCTTAAATATGATTAGTCAATTGCGCAGTGACTTTTCAAATGATTGCCTCGAACTTTGGTATCAACCGCAATTATCTCTAGCTACAGGAAAAGTAATTGGTGCTGAGGCATTGCTGCGTTGGCGTACTGCTGATGGTCAATTTGTTTCACCGGCCGTTTTCATCCCCTTAGCTGAATATTCTGGTTTAATTATTGAAATTGGCGATTGGGTGATAAAACAAGCTTGTCTGCAGTTACAGTCTTTAGAAAAAAGTTATGCAGATATCAGTATTTCAGTAAACGTGTCTATCCCACAGTTTAGACAAGATAATTTTGTAGAGAATATTATCAACACCATCACCGAGCACAAAATCAATCCAAGTAAGTTAGAATTGGAGATAACAGAAAATATCTTGATGGACGAACCGCAAATAATTATTGATGCATTAACTCGCTTAAAAAGCCAAGGAATAAGTATAGCGCTTGATGATTTTGGTACAGGTTTCTCCTCATTAAGCTATTTACAAAAGTTACCCTTGGACCGACTTAAAGTTGACCGCGCTTTCGTTACAGATATTGAAAAGGAAGGTCAGTCAGTTATCGCTGAGACGATTATTAGTTTAGGTAAGAAAATGCAACTCAAAGTGATTGCTGAAGGCATAGAGGAGTTAGGGCAACAAGAACGACTAATTGAATTAGGATGTGATGAAGTTCAAGGTTTTTACTATGCCAAACCAATGCCTGCTGAAGACTTTATTGAATTCCTTCAACAACAAAGTTAACCATATAGCCTTTAGTCATCTGCTAAGATTACATTGATACTTTTTTAAAATACCCAGCGACTATTCACTGGGTATTTTTTTATCCATTTAGTTACTACGACAAACAAACCAAACACTCAATTAAAACACCTGTTTAAATTTATTGCATTTCAGTTTCTTTCAAGGCACACTCAGTCAGCTATTATTAGTTATCTAAGTTTTTATCAAGCAAGTAAATGCTAAAAGACCTAGATCAATCATCAAAACATCAACACCACTTTTAGGTGAAGGAGACAAAGCATGATATATCAAGGCAACAGCCTTTCTGCCCAATTACTCGAAGACGGTATTGTTGAACTCAAGTTCGATGCTCAAGGATCAGTAAACAAGTTTGACCAAGCAACTTTTAAAGAATATATAGATGTAGTTGCAGCTATTAACAACTGCAGTGATGCCAAAGGCGTTATGGTAACATCAGGAAAACCTACATTCATTGTTGGTGCGGATATCACTGAGTTTTTAACCTCATTTAGCCAGCCTGAAGATGAATTAGCTTCTTGGGCAAAGAAGGCTTCAGATGTTTTCGATTCATTTGAAGATATTCAATTACCAACTATCGCCGCGATAAATGGCATCGCTTTAGGTGGTGGTTGTGAAATGACTTTGGCATGTGACTATCGTGTTGCAGATACCAACGCAAGCATTGGCTTGCCTGAAGTAAAACTAGGATTAATGCCTGGTTTTGGCGGTACAGTAAGACTACCACGACTTATAGGTTTTGATAATGCAGCCACTTGGATGTCTACTGGTAAAGCATTTAAACCGGCAGCTGCACTTGCACAAGGTGTATTAGACGCTGTTGTTGAGCCAGATAATTTGCGTTCTGCAGCTGTTAGCATGCTTAAATTAGCCATTGATGGCAAACTTGATTGGCGTGCGAAGCGTCAGCCTAAGTTAGAATCATTGAACTTATCTCCGACTGAACTGATCATGTCATCAACTACCTGTAAAGGTATGATTGCCGCTAAAGCTGGTAAACATTACCCTGCTCCTATGGTTATGATAAATACTTTGATAGCGAGTGCTAACTTAGATCGCACAGGGGCAATGGCTGCAGAGAATGCCGGTTTTGCAAAATTAGCAAAGACTGATGCAGCAACCGCTCAAATTGGTTTGTTTATGGCAGACCAAGTCATTAAAGGTAAAGCTAAAAAAGCAGGGAAACTTGCGAATAAAGCGGTTAATAAAGCGGCCGTATTAGGTGCTGGTATTATGGGTGGTGGGATTGCATATCAATCTGCTTATAAAGGCACACCCATCATTATGAAAGACATTAATGATCAAGCACTTGATTTAGGTTTAACTACTGCAGCTGGCATACTTACTAAGCAAGTTGAGCGCGGTCGTATGAATGCTAAGAAAATGGCAGGAGTGTTAAATAACATCACACCAAGCTTAAGCTATGACAGCGTAAGAGATGTTGATATTGTTGTTGAAGCTGTTGTTGAAAACCCAAAAGTTAAAGGTATGGTGTTAGCCGAAGTTGAAGGTGTTATTAATGAAGATGCGATTCTAACCTCAAATACATCAACTATTTCAATTGACTTACTAGCACAAAGCGTTAAACGCCCACAAAATTTCTGTGGTATGCACTTTTTCAACCCTGTTAATAAAATGCCTTTAGTAGAAGTTATTCGTGGTAAAGATACTTCGGATGAAACGGTTGCCAGTGTAGTTGCTTACGCAGCTAAAATGGGTAAGTCGCCAATTGTTGTTAATGATTGCCCAGGTTTTTATGTTAACCGTGTTTTGTTCCCCTACTTTGCAGGTTTTAGTCAATTAGTACTTGAAGGTGCTGATTTTACAGCTATCGATAAAGTAATGGAAAAACAATTTGGTTGGCCAATGGGTCCAGCCTACTTACTCGATGTTGTTGGTGTTGATACTGCTGATCACTGTACAGGTGTGATGTCAGCCGGTTTCCCTACTCGCATGACAAAAATTGCCAATGACCCGGTCAGCACCCTATATACAAATGAACGTCTTGGTCAGAAAAATGGTAAAGGCTTTTATGATCACATCAAAGATAAACGTGGTCGTCCAATGAAAGTTCCTGCACCCGTTGCCTACGAATTGCTTAGCCAACATTGTGCTGATAAAAAAGACTTCACCAGCGAAGAAATTATTGCGCGCATGATGATTCCTATGGTTAATGAAGTAGTTCGTTGTTTAGAGGAAGGTGTGGTTGATACTGCCGCTGAAGCTGATATGGGCTTAATCTATGGCGTTGGTTTCCCACCATTTAGAGGTGGTGCAATACGCTATTTAGAAACCCTTGGTTTAGATAACTTTATCGCTATGGCTGATAAATATGCTCATTTAGGTGAAATTTATCAAGTAACTGATGGCCTACGTGAAATGGCTAAATCAGGGAAATCCTACTTTTTTACCAATGTTAAATCAGCTTAAGCCGAGGAGAATAAAATGAACGAAGTTGTAATTGTAGACTGCATAAGAACTCCAATGGGTCGCTCTAAGGCCGGTGTTTTTCGGAATGTACGTGCTGAAGCATTATCAGCACACCTAATGAAACAAATTTTAGTACGTAACCCTTCATTAAACCCAGAAGACATAGAAGATGTCATCTGGGGCTGTGTTAAGCAAACTAAAGAGCAAGGTTTTAACATTGCACGTAATGCATCATTACTGGCTGGATTACCGAAATCAATTGGTGGTGTTACTGTTAATCGCTTATGTGGTTCATCTATGGAGGCTTTACATCAAGCCAGTACTAGCATTATGTCTGGTCAAGGAGATGTATTTCTAATTGGTGGTGTTGAGCACATGGGTCACGTGCCTATGATGTATGATGTAGATTTTGATCCGGCATTGAATAAACATATTGCTTTAGCATCAGGTAATATGGGTTTAACTGCTGAGTTATTAGGTAAACAACACGGCATTACCCGTGAAATGCAAGACGCTTTTGGCGCACGTTCGCATCAAAAAGCTCATGAAGCACAATTGGCTGGTCGTTGGGACAATGAGATTGTTGCTACACAAGGTCATGACGCTACAGGTGCGCTAACTTTAGTTGAGCATGATGAAGTGATTCGCCCTGAAACAACCGCTGAAAGTTTATCAGCATTACGCCCTGTGTTTGACCCTGCCAATGGTACGGTAACAGCAGGAACTTCTTCAGCATTGTCTGACGGTGCTTCAGCTATGTTAGTAATGTCTGCTGACAAAGCTAAAGAATTAGGTTTAACACCGCGTGTTAAAATTCGTGGTATGGCGGTTGCTGGTTGCGATCCAGCTACTATGGGCTTTGGTCCTGTACCAGCGACTAAAAAGGCATTAAAACGTGCCGGTTTATCAATTGAAGATATTGAATTATTTGAGTTCAACGAAGCATTCGCAGCTCAAGCATTATCTTGTGTTCGATCATTAAAGGTTGAAGATAAAATGGATCAGATTAACTTAAATGGTGGTGCAATTGCACTTGGCCATCCTTTAGGTTGTTCGGGCTCACGTATATCAGGTACCTTAATCAACTTGATGGAAGGTCAAGATGTTAATATTGGTCTTGCAACTATGTGCATTGGTCTAGGGCAAGGTATCGCCACAGTTTTCGAACGCGTCTAGTTCATATAACTATCATTGCTAATAGCTATTTATACTAGGTTGAAAGTACTCATTGCACCCGTCAACTCTGTGCTTTCTCCTTGTTTAAATAGCTATGATCTTCGAGAGCGAGTATGAATAGCATTAGTCATATAATTTTGATTAAGAAAATAAAAAACCCAGCAATTATAAGCTGGGTTTCTTGTTTATTAGAAAGACTAAGCCTTACTTAAGGAAAACTTCTTGTAGTGGTGGAACAACTTGCTTTTTACGGCTTAATACGCCATCTAGCCATGCTTTACCATCTTTTGGTGTTACACCAAAAGCTTGCTCCGCCAAAGTGTCACTATCACTAGCAACTAGCAACTCAGAGCCTTCTTTCATAATATCAGTTAACAGTAAGAATACACTGTGACGTTCACCTTCAGCTTTTAATGCTGCAATGTCAGCATAAAGCTCATCTTTAATTTCGTCAAAAACTGATAAATCGATAACTTCAAGCTGGCCAATACCAACTTTATTACCATTCATATTGAAGTCTTTGAAGTCACGCTTAACAAGATCGCGAATTGGTGTGCCTTCTACCGCTGACTTAACTTTAAACATTTCCATGCCAAGAGCTTTGAAATCTTCAATTCCAGCTATTTCAGCTAACGCTTCTACACATTTAATATCGGCTGTTGTACACGTTGGAGATTTAAAAATTACTGTGTCACTTAAAATGGCACAAAGCATCGCACCAGCAATGTTCTTAGGGATCTCAACGTTATGAAAGTCATACATCATTTTAATGATAGTATTAGTGCAACCTACAGGACGAACCCAAATTTCTAGAGGTGTGCTTGTGGTTAAATCACCTAATTTATGATGATCAATGATACCTAAAATTGTTGCTTCATCGATATCATCAGGTGCTAACTCAATATCACTATGATCTACAACATAAACACCTTCACCCGCATAACTTGTTTTAAGCTCTGGTTGTTCGAAACCAAACTTATCAAGAATAAACATTGTTTCAGGGGTAAGTTCACCTAAACGGGCAGGAACAGTCTCCTCACCTAAGGTAGTTTTTAAGTATGATAATGCGATGGCTGAACAGATTGAATCTGAATCAGGTATCTTGTGACCGACAACATAATTTGGCATAAAAGTGCTCTCCTTTAAATTACCGCTATTCTAACAAAGTAACCGCTGATTGTGTATGTTCATAGTCTCGTGTTCCATGATATCTTATAACCTAATTAATCAGTTTTAATTCCGGTTGAGTATTTTGTTTACTGAGCAAATTTAAATTATAATCATCAGCATAAACCCCATCACTTCCTTCACCCCCTAAAAGTAAATAATTATGATTTCACATAAACTTTCCGTGGCACCGATGCTTGATTAGACGTAAACCATGATTTTTACTAAGCTTCTAGGCAACATGGAACCCTAACGGAACCACTAAAAATAAATATAAAAAGGGGTTCCAAATCAAGCTCCATCTATATTGTTAATTCTATATTCCTCGCTGAAATTTCTTATATTGTTCACAGAGATACGAAAAAGGGGTAAGAGACTAGAATGGAAATTATAAAAGAAAGTATTTATTATTTTAATGAGTAAAGTGATAAAGTAGCTGACGTTAATTACAACAAACCAATACTGACTTGTTGTAGCGGCCCAAATAACTCATCAAGTAAATGTCACAAATGCATGGAGTGCATTATCAATGAAAATTAAGTTCCTTCTCACTATTCTTTTTGTCAGTTTTCTTCCTTACACATATGCACAAGTATATAAAACAATTGATAAAAATGGAAAAGTCACTTTTTCAAGTATTGAACCAACGATAGATAAAAATAGCACTACAAAAGTTGAGGAGTTAGATCTCGGCATAAGTCATAATGCTATGACTACTATATCTTCAAACCTTAATGAAAAATATTGTGGTGAAATAAAGCTACCTTCACAATCAGAAAATTCATATTCTTCAAAGTACTTTATTAAAAATGTAACTCGCTCAACAAAGAATTGGAAAGCTTCACTTATTAGGTTAAATGAGAGGATCGCTTATAACACCCAAAAGAGTATTAAGGTTACTAAAAGCAGATATTATAATTCAACGTATAAAAATCAACTAAATAATTCACAGCGTAAAAACACTGACTCCAATCTCAAGAAAATGCGAGATTTACGATGCGCAATTAACTGGTCTGAAAAACAGAATAGCTTTATTAGTGAATTGAAAGCCTCAAAGAAATCGGAAAACTTCCGCTTATTGGAAATAAAAACAAAATTGGAATCAAATATCACAGCCCGATGTGGGGATGAACCTATATATGATCCTACGTTGAAAAAGAATAAAGAACAAAGAAAGAGATGGAGTACATGTAGCAGAAGTAAACGTAATGAAATAAAAAAAATTGATCGGCAATTGAGAGCTCTTGGGTAACTCGTTACTCACAAAACCTACTTTCGCATATTTGATGAATGATTGCATAACAAACGTATAGGCCATCAGGAATTCCAGTCATTATTTCGGATGACTAAAATCGTTTTCAATTAAAAGACTTCATTGATAATCTGATGATTTATCAGAAGTTACCCTGTAGGCCCATGCTTGATTGGACAAAAAGCCTTAATTCTATTGACCTTTGGCTGAACATGGAACACTTTTGGAACCATTGAAATTACAGATATATAAAAAGGGCCCCAAATCATACTCCCACTTAATTACTATTTTGTTGATTCTTCGATCCTCATTGTAAACTTCGTTATAGAGAACGCTATTTCTAATAAATTATCCATGTCATATTACAGGGGACTTTACATAATAAGCGGTTAGGCGGTGTAAAATTGTCAAATATTTTTACATGCTTTTATTTTTTATATTTAAATACCAATAACTTCAACACGTTACATATTGGCATCATATGTGCTTTTGTAACAACTAATTATTAACTATTAAAATATCGAGATAACATGAAAAGATATATTGGATTATTACTTTGTTGCATCATGAGTACTGGCGTTAATGCGAGCCTGTTAACTGGCGAAGTAGCAGATGATGCTTATGTGACATTTGGCGGATATGACTTAGCGTGGGCATCTCCTTGTAGTGATGGCCTTCTAGAATCCTCATGTGGTGCCATAGACTTGAGTGAGCAATCTGGATACGGTTGGAAAGTAATGACTTCAGATTTGTTTGCCTCATTGAATATCAGCGCGGCAACATTTATCGTAGATTATACATCTTCGAATACACAATCTTCCGGTGGTAATAATTACGCTAAAGCATCTGGTTGGTTTTCAAATTCTCACTCACATATTGATATAGGTGACGGTTTGAATGGCCGTTGGGCTTTTGCGGATACCGCAGAGAATTGTTGTCATGAGACAATCACTTATCGTGTATCAAACAGCGTAAGTGTTCCTGAGCCATCGTCAATGGCATTACTTGGTCTATGTCTGGCTGGACTTGGTTTATCAAGAAAAAAGAAATCAGCATAGATTAACTGGTAAGTTTTGTTTGAAGCCTCGACATTTGTCGGGGCTTTTTTATACCTAACAAACTGCGAAATTAAGACAAAATACAGTTGTCTTACAATGCTTGATTGGACGTAATCATTAGTATTTATTGGCCTTTAATCATAAGGGATTCAAAATCTTATAAAAAGTTGGCACGATTTTGTGTGCCCCTAAAAACACGCTTATTTTTAAAAGTGGCATTTAAAGCACACACGCTCGCTTTTTGAAAAAAAACAACGCGCGCTCTGTGTCGTTTATTTTTAGATTTGGGTGGTGGGGGCGCTGTTTTCAAATTCCGTACAAATTTTGAAAATGCTGTTTTTTTAATATGCGAAGCATGAAAGCGGAGCGAAACATAAAACAACGTTTTATTAGAAAATGTCACCATATCGAATACAGCTTTTTCGCGTTCTTTGATATTTCAAAAAGCAAAAAACCTCCCTTCGCTCCCTGCAAAACATCTCTTTTCTTTTGCGCTCAAATGAAACTTGAGTGAATTTAAGGGTAAACACTTAGCCAAGCTAACTTTTAATTCAATGGCTGTTTATCGAGCGTCTGAGGACGAGGGCGAAGCCTGAGCAACGAGGACGATTAGCGAGATATAACTGCGCTTTTTATTACTGGAGCTTTATATGATGGCAGCGTATAGAGAAAATAACAAACTGCCCTTAAATCGAGCGAAGCGAGTTCACTTAGTTACTTTGAGCACAGCGAATGTACTTCTTTGCGTAGCGAGTGCACATAAATATTTGTATGTGAATAACAGGGCGAATTAAATTGTTACGGACTGACTTTATATTATTTATAGATTATCCCTTTTTTTAATGATTAATTTAATATTCCTCTCTGCACTTCTATTTTAATTTATTATTTCCCTGATAATCTTCTAATCTACTTTCTAAACATGTAATATCCTTAATATATTTAGAAAATCTTTATCGGAATACAAATGATTGTTACAGAAGGGAGTCTTGAAATTCATTACGGTGGGCTTAACGAAAACCTATCAAAACACCAAATGAACGCTAAACTTGTCGCAAAAAGTATTAGCGCAATTGATTCTTTATATTGTGAAGCTTTTAATGAGGCCAATAAACTTTTTAAAAATAATGTTAAAACCGAAGTTTATATTGAAGGTGGTTTTAAAGAAGGTTCTATTTGGTGGCTTTGCCGAATTTTTGGTAAGCAAAACGAACAACAATTAAACATCTACAAAAATGAAAACCAATCTTTTGTATCGAGTGCCATCCAAAAAGTTTTTTCAATACTAAAATTAATTCCTGTAGAAGAGGTTGATATTTCTATAACTGAAACGAATGATGGTTATGAGATAATTATAAACGATGAACCAATTAAACTTGACGAGTATGAAGCATCATTACTTTCTAATACTAAAATACGCGCTGCTATAAGTGATTTAGCGTCCCCATTAAATGAGGAAGGTATTGATTCTCTTACTATTACTGATCTTGCTGATTCACATAATACAATTAAAGTATCAGATAGTGATAAACATGGATTAATAGTTTTACGCAAACATAAACATATTTTAGATTTTGGTACTGTCGAAGGCCTTTATTACGTTGAAGATTTATCTTATAACCCTTTGTCAACATGGAAACTTATTTCTCATTCTAATCCGTCATTATCAATAACAGCAAAGATTACAGACCCTGCCTTTCTTAAGTCAGTTTCAGATAATAATGAAAATTTCTCGAAGGATGACTTATTATTAGTTAAAGGATCTTGGTATAAACAAAAACATAAATACTCTGGGAAAACATCTACAATATATACGATTACTGAAGTGGAAGACCATATAAAATACAATCAAAAGCAATGGAAATTAGTATGATATTCATTATTTTACTTTTACTAATAATTTTTATTTATTTGAGCCCTTTAATTTTCTATAGGCTGAGTCTTAAAAAAGTTAATTTAACCGTTAAATCATTAGAGGGTAAATCACTTACTCAACACTTTTTACTAGAAAAAGATGATCCCTTATGGGAAATAATTGAACAATATAAAAAATCAATTCATGACCCAAAATAAAAAAGCTAATTTACAAAAAACTGTTTCTCCAACGAAAGGTGACGTCGTATCTAGTGCTTCATTAACTAGTACTCTTACCTATATACTAATTACATACAAGGGCACTATACAAGATACCCATGTTTTGTTCCCTTATTTAACTGATGTTACCATTCCAATTTTTTCTGGTATTTTTTCTATTCTATCTCTTTGGGTTTTTTCTTTATTACACTATGTTGTTAAATCTAAAAAAGATGCTTGGAAACTTGATAATTATTTAAAAAATTGTGAGAAGTCTCTTTCCTTACCACTTTCAGATCAAGATCGAAAAAAGATAGAAGCCTATAGGAGTGCTGCAGTTTTAAAACACAATATAAGTAGCTTTAAAAACATTGAATAAGCTTATTGTTCTATCAGCCATATATCTATTTCTAAATCATGTTTATTAATTACTTTCATTATTCTACTTAAATATCTTTTTTTTGTTTTTTCATTAATTATTAAAACTATACCTGCTTTTTTACCAGTCATAGCGGAATAATACAATGACTGGCCAATAGCTTCAGCCTACTTTTTACCATAATCATATTCGACAGCATGGGTATTTGTTAAGCAGTCAACTCTTGTTTTATCAGGCAAAACAAATTCAATTTTTCCAGTGCAATGAGTATTAACGTAATACGCCTCATTAAGTTTTATTTCTTGTGCAGAAACTTGGAATGTGAATAGGAATAAAAGAAATAATATCTTCATTCTTAATAGCTCCTTTGTTCTTATAATATGTATGAGTCGCTTAAAGGGATGTCAATAGAGGCAATCTAATTACCTTATAACAAATACAAGCCTTAAAAGTTACAAAATTTTTTTTAGTGCGGCGAAGATGAATCCGGCGCGCTGCTCCCGTCATGTATTACAGGTGAAGATTCTACCAAGGTATGGGCTATTCATTCTTGGCTCTATTTTAGTACTTTAAATTTAGCTTATTAGTGCTAAATTTTAGACTTGTTTTTTTTACTTTAGGTTAATAGTCTGTATTGAATAAACTTGCAATAATTATATCAATACTGCATAATCAACTTAGGTTATATAGAGACGTGAAAGCGATTCTAATTAACTTTAGGAGATTCACTGCCATAAGTGTGAACGATAAAATAGGAGATTCACTGCCATAAGTGTGAACGATAAAATAGGAGATTCACTGC
>Ga0105348_1001412_pt1 | contig 16268 bp, 15 predicted proteins | sample EN8Hudsemesocosm_2_FD_83504 | JGI IMG/M metagenome (GOLD analysis project Ga0105348, IMG submission 83504) | Methane-oxidizing microbial communities from mesocosms in the Hudson Canyon - EN8C Hudson Canyon | ecosystem: Environmental > Aquatic > Marine > Cold seeps | place: Hudson Canyon... | reverse complement strand
TTTAACGCCCATGCCTTATCGAGGGAAAGAAAACGCGCCGTGTTATCTACCGTTTATTGCAGAAAAAATTGCGGAAGTGAAAGGACTATCCGTCGAAGCAGTGCTAGAGCAATGCTATAAGAACTCTCTCACAACCTTCTTTAACGACTAGCGCTGATTACTGAAATTAGCGTCGATACTCTGGAAACTGTAACCCCAAGACCACAGGATCGTGGTCGGATGAACGATACATATCTGGCTGACCATGAGTATCTACTGAAGGATACTCATGGCCATTATCTTCCTTGTTATAATCCAATAATACATCTTCTATTGAATTAATATGCCAGCTGTCTACGCTTTTAATAAATGGTAATAAATCAGGGCTTGCCAAGGCATGATCCAGATTACCCAATAGCCCTTGATAGCTATAAGAGAAATTCGGTAACGTTGAATCGAAATGATATTTTAGATTAATATATCCGGCATCGTACAAAGCCAATAAAGGCTCTTCTTGACTGTAACTATTGAGATCACCCAGAATTAATGTCGGCGCAGAACCCTTTTTCAGAAAATCAATCAGCGCCAGCGCTGCACGATGTCGTATTTTATTGCAGCTTCCTTGTAAGTCGTCTACCTCGAGTTCATCACAAGGTCGCCCTTTTGACTTAAAGTGATTCACTGCAACGATAAAGTCTTGCCCTTTAAATGAGAACGGCTGAATTAAACTTGGTCGATTATAGCTATCATTAAACTCAGATTTTAAAGCCGTTCGGGAATCCAATACTCTCGCCTTCCCCTGTAAACTTACCTTGTTAGGTCGATATAAAAATCCAACTGAAATCACATCATGACCTAACTTATCTTTCGTTAGCTCTCTCTGTACAGGCTTAACATACTGATACTGGCGCTCATTATTGAATTGTTCATTTAGCGCTTGGGTTAAATATTCAATTGCTGATTTTTTACCATAGCCATTATTTTCAATCTCCATTAAAGCAATAATATCAGCATCCATCGCCGCTAATGCCGAGACCGTTTTCTCTGTCTGTAATAAAAAACCTGCATGACTTCTTGCCCCTCGCTGAGTTGGAAAATTCCTGTCTTTTTTAGCGACCTCATTTCCTTTAACTTTCTCATCTCTCTTAATTCCGCCATTAAAGTAATTACCCAAGTTCATACTCGCAATAATCAGGTTGGCATCATTTGAAACACTTGGCATTTTAGTTCTAGGAAAGGGGGATTCGATTGAGATCGCGGTACTATCTTCTGGAATAACAATGTAATGATCATTATAGGCATGCAAAATACCAGTAATAGGAGCCATACGGTCACTGACTCTGATTGGATTATGCGCAGAAAACCCAAAAGGTATTGGAGAAGGAAAAGCCTTTGAACTGCCATCATCAATCAGCAGAAAGTCTCGCTCTTTTTTGGTTCTATTATGAGGCTTTCCTTGCCTCAACTGAGCGGCAGTCATTAACTCAGTCGGCTGAATATGCAATTGAGACGATACCGCGAACTGGCCATAATTTCCTAAGCCATAACCCGCACCAAATAAATCACTCACAAGCAGTGATTGCGAGAGACTTACCCGCATGCCTTCTTTCGCTTCCAAATCTATCAAGGCATTTACTGGCAGGAAAATCGGCTCGGCTTTTTGTGACTTTTGGCCTTTGCTGCAAATCGATATCGACTTCACTTTTATTATTTCTGTAAGTCCATTATATTCAGCGACTTGGCCGAATAAGCGGACAACTTGTCCTGCTTTTACCGATTTATTGCCGTGATAAACAAAAATACCGTGAGAAGTATTGTCATCGTTTTTAAAATTCTCAGCTTGTTGTAACCAAAAACCCCTATATTGATTCTTTCTCTGTAAGGACAGGGTCACAACCCCTTCTATAACTACCCATTGCTTTAACAACGGTGATATAAATCCAGCCCCTTGAACATCGCTGATTGGATAGAAATTCTTATGATGATAATCGCCACAACTGCCTAACTCATATTGATTAGCACCCAAAACATGAGCGCTAAAAAGAGTAGTAAATATGATACTTAGAAGAGAGTATAAAAAAAGAAGTAGAGAACTGTCCTTCATTAGAAGCCAACGGGGTAAATAATTTGATCCTGATAGCCCGTTGTCACTTCAATCGTGCCATTAAAAGCGTCATCAAGTTCATTATCACCAGAATCAACAATAAGAGGTCTACCTTCTAATGCGCTAATTTTCGCCTTAGTCGAAATCACTCGTATATTCTCTTTGCCTAATGTTCTTAATACATCAGGACTAAACTGTTGATTACCACGCCCTATAATATGGCCTTGGCCACCAATGATACTAATCACTGCACGGCATGAATACTCATCAAGATAACTAAGGATATCTGTTTCACTGACATCATTTTTTAGTAGCTGATGATTCAATACCGCATCGATACCTAATAAGGTATTCTCAAGATTTAATTCATCCATGATCGCTAAGGTTGTTTTTCCTGAACCAATAAAATACAGGATGTCATCTTCCATGCCCTGCACAATATCAGCCGCAATATCTTCCAGAACAAGTTCTTCTACTTCAACACCCCCCTGCTTAACACTCTGTATAAATTGCCCTGCTTGGGGTACCCGCATTTCTCCATACAGCTTTGCCCGAACGATGTTATTCCGAAAAGCATCCTCATCAATATCACGCACATCATGGGCTTTTACATCAATCAATTTACCATTCGCTAACTGAGCGATTACTTCACCTGCAGCTTTTGGGGTAACGGCATAAACTGCAGAATGAATTTTCACACCCGCCGGTATTCCTAATACGGGGATTTCATCACTCACAATACTGCAAATATCACGAGCAGTGCCATCACCGCCGGCAAACAAAATGATATCGACTCGCTTGCTTAATAATTGTTTTGCCGCCGCGCAAGTATCCTTGGCTGAGGTTTCTTCAATCATGCTTTTATTCGAGATGCTGGTTAAGACCTCGTATTGAAATCCTAATTCTTTTACTAGGTATTCACCCATCGTGCGCGGACAAGTAATTATTTTCACTTTATGTTTAATCTCAGACAGTACTTCTAACGCTAACCGCGTTCGAATTACGGACTGGCATTGAGCGCCCCTAGAAAATGCCTCTTTAACAATATCAGCCCCATCACTGCCTTTTAATCCAACACGGCCGCCGATACCCGCAAGGGGATTAATAATTAAACCTAGAGTTAACACACATCTCTCCAATATTTCTGGGTTATAGCCAATCTGCTATTTTAATACCGATGCCAATACGTTCTTGATATTGATTATAATCGATTAAGCTTTCACCATAACCGTTAAAATACTGTACAAAGCCTTTCATTTTACCCGGTAAAGGGAAAGTCCAGTCCAGCTCAATAGCGCCTTTATTATCATCAAAATTTAAGTTATTGCGCACGGTTGCTGCCAAACTGTGCTCGCCAAATTTTCGTAAATAAAAGATATCACCATGACCTAAGAAATCATCGATATCAGGGTTATCGTTATCCGTAGGATCTGCAGGATCTGCTTTAGAGGTTTCCGGGATTCGATACCAAGCCCTAACATGCAATAATCGATCAGGCCAGATTTTAGTACCGCCTAAAATAAGTCTATTCCAGCTACGCGATAAGTTGCCAACTTGACCATTAGATTGATGATTGAAAGCCAAAGTCCAATGATTTACCCAGTTCTTAAAGCCCTTAAATCCTAATATGATTTCTGGCTCGTGATTAGTTTCTCTAAAAATCGCTGAAACACTCTCATTGTACGATTGCCAAAATGATTTATTAGTATAAGCAACGGCTAAAGAGCTAAATTTCCCTAAAATATTTTCGGCAACGATATATTTAACACTCAGTTGAAAGACGAACTCTAAATTATCAAACCTAGGATTTTCTTCTTCAGCATCCAGTGCTTGTACAGCGCCATAAAACTTTTCTTGCTCATCTTGATTTATCTTAGTTTGATAAGAAAGAGGCATAAAATAATTGGGCCTGTGTGGCAACAGAACGTATGGGTTACGAGTCGCTAAGCGCTCAGCCTGAATTTTTTCTATTAAACCCGGGTATTGATGCATAAAATCATCAAATTCTTCATCCGCAATAACATCAACCGTCTTAGATTCTGTCCTAAGATCTTCTTCTATAGACTCAAGCTCTCCTATAGTCTCAAGCTCCGCTAATTCATCCTGAGCAAATGCCCCAGCACTGAAGATCAAGATACTGGCAAGCAGCCATATTTGTTTAAGCATCACATTTTCTCCGAATAACTTAATTACGCGAGTATTTTCAAGCGCTGAACTCTGCTATAAGTATATCTACAAATCCGACATAGAATATTAAATTTTCACTTATGTTTTATTATTTAATTGGCTTAGGAAGTAATATTGATCCGAATAAGCATCTAAAAGCAGCTATTCAATCACTAAATGCTCAAATGGCAGTGAATGTCCTTTCACAATCCCCCGTACTGGTTAACCCTCCCTGTGGCGATAGCTTTCATTATGAATTTCATAATCAATTACTGTTGATTAAAAGCCATTTAGCATCAGCATCACTTAAGAAAAAGCTTGAGCAGATCGAACTAGAATTAGGCAGAGAGGCTAAATCGCCTGCCCGTAAACTTAATGACAGAACCATAGATATTGATATTATCAGACAAGGATCAGTAGTAGATTCACTACTAAAAACACCCTTAGAAGAGCATTATAATCGTGAAATATTAACTCAGTGGCCTGAGATTGGCAGCTAACAATTAACCCACATACAACAGTTTCTAACTAAATACCTGTTCATAGCGATTAGCACACGAGCGCCCCCCATCGATTCGTAATATAGTCCCCGTTACTGCTTTAGCCGATAACAAATAATCTATCCCTTGCTGAATAGCTTGATAGCCTAGCTCTTTTTTAATCAGACTTTGAGACAATACTTTTTGACGGTAGTCAGCAGAATGCTCCGGTAAAAATTTCACGGGGCCAGGCTGAATCACATTCACCCTGACCTTGGGAGCTAAGCGCTGCGCTAGACTCAAGGCTAGATTTTGCAACCCTGCTTTAGCACTGCAATAACTCGAAAACCTTTCATTAGGTAAGTCGGCATAAATATCGCTCATTGCAATAATAACCCCGTGCTCAGACATATAATCGACAAGATTAAAGCTAATAATCTGGGGCGCGGCAAGATGCACAGCCGTCATCGTTTGTGAATTGCTCCATAGTTGCTGAGGTGTTGCCGACATATCATCAGGGTAAAAACAGGACGCATTATGAATCAGCCCATCCAGCTTCACATCTAGCGTTGTAAGCAATCCAGTAACGTCAATTATTAAGCGCTCAACCTGATCAACTTGAGCCAAATCAGCCGGAAAACAAAAATACAAATTCTCATCCTCATACTGCTTCTGCCTCATACTGCTCAATTCATTATTACTATGATAATGAGCAATAACACGCCAACCTGCCGCCAAATAATGCTCGACTAAATATAGACCTAAACGACGCCCAGCTCCGGTAATAAAAATGGTCTGACATCCGGTGTTTTTATTTTCTAACATGTTTAATCCTTACATACCTAACGAACCATTACCGAAATCAATAATACTCGTTTAAAGACCTAACTTCCTGTAATCTAGTTAATTTTTAAACTCTTCAAATAAATATAAATTGCTATAATTAGTACAAGATTATAATAGCGCTACAAAAGATAGGTTTAACTTCATGCATCGCACCATGTTTGATACCCCAATTTTGAAAACATTGCTACGCTGGATCTCAATAATTATATTGAAATTGCTTGGCTGGAAAGTAGAAGGTGAAATCCCTCGAGATCTAAAAAAATGCGTCATGATCGCAGCGCCTCATACCAGTAACTGGGATCTCCCCTACACATTAATGACGGCCTTTGCGTTAAACGCAAAAGTCTACTGGATGGGAAAAGAAGAGATATTCAAACCACCCTATCGTGGAATAATGATGTGGATGGGCGGAATCCCTGTTGACCGTAAGAAATCAAATAACATGGTGCAAGCCTCTATAGACGCTCTCAAAGCTAACAATCAATTGTTTTTGATCGTACCACCCGAAGGCACACGCAGTAAGGTTACCTATTGGAAAACAGGCTTTTACCATATTGCACAAGGTGCAGGGGTTCCGATCCTTATGGGATTTCTAGACTTCAAACGCAAGGCCAGTGGTATTGCTGATACCTACATAACGACCGGGGACATCGAAGTTGACATGAAACACATCAAATCAATTTACGCGCCGATAACAGGTAAAATATCTGAACAATTTCATCAGAGCTAATTACAGCGTTACGAGAAGAGCCCCAATATTTGGGGCTTTTTTATGCCTGAAAGAAAAAGTACGCTCCCTATCGATCTCTATTTTCACTTTCTATTAGGCAAAAAAAAGGCCAGCAAAAGCTGACCATTTTTTAAGAATTTGGTTGCGGGGGCCGGATTCGAACCAACGACCTTCGGGTTATGAGCCCGACGAGCTACCAGACTGCTCCACCCCGCGACATAAGATAGTTAAAAGCTTATCTTGGCTACTCTAAGAAATAGAGATTTTCACGAACAACTTAAAATGGTTGCGGGGGCCGGATTCGAACCAACGACCTTCGGGTTATGAGCCCGACGAGCTACCAGACTGCTCCACCCCGCGACAACGAGACGAATACTACGCCTACCCCCTAATAGTGTCAAGCTAACATATTGTTTAACTTATACTTTTTATTAAATTAGAGAAGTGACAGGCGTTTAAGTAAAATTTTTGTAAGCAACCACTGGTCTAGGAATAATGACAATGTTAATGTCGCAATAGAGTCTGAAAAAGACAAAAAAATATAATTATAAAAACAGTCAAACCATGCCTATCAGTCTAAAGCAAACCATGACAGCAAGCGCTGTACGACCGCTTTTGCGGTTAATTAAGGAATATGACATTCCCTTGAATGACATATTACAAGATACTTTCCTAAGTGAAAATAAACTTAAGAATGATCGACTTCCTATTTCGAGTTTTGACCTACTCATAAACAACGTTGCCCGTTTAACACAAAGGGATGACATTGGTTTTATTGCAGGTCAATCTTTAGAACTTGAGTCCTTCAATCTACTCGGTTTTTTACTAAGTAGCTGTAATACTGGCCGAGATGCGCTTGTAACTATGCGCCGCTATTATATGCTATTAAGTGATAGCCCAGCGCCTGAAATATTTACCACTAAAAATGAAATAAAGGTCATTTACCATATAACTGATGGCAATGAACTAGCCATGCGCGCTCGCTCAGAGTTAATCGCCACAAGTATTCATACACTAGGACGTTCCCTAGCCGGTAACCTTTATCAGCCGTTTAAAATGGGGTTTAAGCATAGCAAACCAAAGTATCACACACAGCTAGACGATTTTTTTGCCGTCGACATCGCCTATGATCAACCTGAATGCTGGATCAGCTTTGCTGCTGAACACGTTGACCAGCCCTTACAGTATTCGAATCCAAATCTATTTAACGCAATACGGAAGCAAGCGGAAGGATTACTTGAAGGCTGTCAAAATCCAGACAGCACCTATTCAAAAGTTCGCCATGTGTTATTACAATGGCCTAACCAGCATGCGGCCAATAAAGAGGCCGTAGCAGAGTTGCTTAATACGAGCCCACGAACCTTGACGCGTAGACTACAAGAAGAGAATACTCAGTTTTCTCACCTATTAAGAGATGTTCGAATGGAGAAGGCTCAAATAAAATTAAAGAGTCATACCGTCGATATGCAGGATTTAGCACATCAGCTAGGTTTTGCTGATCGGCGTGGATTTGAAAGGGCATTTAAGCAATGGTGCGGGCACACACCATCGGCCTTTCATAAGAACTGGAAAATGAAATCCCTACAGCTAGAAGAAGCGTAATTTATTACCAATCATTCATAGATAAGGCAGCGCGTGCTGTCTTCATCTTTTCATTTTCTTCCAATACCACAAGGTTATTAAACAACTGGCGAGCTTCATCAGTCGAAGCTTCACTCGACATATGCCGATACAGGCTAATTAGCGAGTCATCAACTTTCAACGCTAAATTCACCAGCTCTTGTACACTAATATCTGGGTGACACTCTTTACAACCATCCAATACATCAGCAATCGAAGTGAGCTCTGTTTGATGCCACTCATCCAATATACGCTCGCTCACATCCTGCTGCACTTTAGCCAAAGTTTGAGCAAGCTCCTCCTCATGACCACTAAGAAATTTCAGCAGCATATCAATACGCTCACGCTGGGTTTGATCTCTTAACTGTTCATATAAAATAGCAGCATTTTTATGAATATCTTGGCTGAGTTGGAGCACATCGCGGACTGTTTTAAAACTCATAATGTCACCTATTCGAATTAGCTTAATTAGTCGCTAACTAAGCTCTTATAGATTAACTATAGCTTCTGCCTGCATATTACCAAGACTAAATTGCCTTATTGTAACGATAGATCGATACCGCTAAGTCTTGATCAAAATCTTCAAGCTTGGGTAATGTGCTAGCAAGATATTGATCCATTGCTATTAGAGAAGACCATGGCGGAAGTTGATACTGAGTTTCAGCCACTAGCCAGCTGGAAATATTGGCACATTGGCTAGCCAGATCCCCTGCACTGGTTAGGTCATATAAAATATCGGCCGCTAACAAGCAGTCCAAATTCGAAGAATCGCCTGACCAGCGCGCTAAAGTAGTAACTTCTACTCCATTACGCTTAGCATTATGTGCCGCCGCAATCAGCGCGTAGGGGTCTGTATCACAGCATATAACCGATTTAGCCCCTGCTTTAGCAGCCGCAATACCGACAAGACCAGACCCGCAACCAAAATCCAAAACTCGCTTACCTTGCACAAGCTCAGGATTAGCCAAAATATGACGGGCCAACCCTTGGCCTGCTGCCCATGCAAACGCCCAATAAGGTAATTGCTGCCAAAACTGTCCTACCTGCTGACTGTTGAGGGTAAGTCCTTCGCTATTTATGGCTAATAACGCTAACTCAATATGTTTATCGCCATAATTGAGTGATTGCCACTGCAACTCTGCGGCGGGTAATAACAGCGCTAATTGCTCAGCTAGACTATTCATAAGAGATCAGACATAAGAGGCTATTCATAAGTCGCTATTCACAGGGTATATTTCTTTTTGAAACGCATGACTTTCTTGAGATAATTACGAGATTCTAACTTGGGGTGTTTATTAATAATATATTGATAAACTTGCGCTGATGACATCCGGTTAATCTTGGCGATTGCCTTCTTTTTATTACTATCAAAGCTCCGTAATAGCTGCCCTGCCCCGCCATTATAAGCCGCTATCATACAAAATTCTTGGCTTAGAGGATCACTAATACCACGCAGATAAATATCTCTTAATATCGATAAATAACCACTACCTACTTCAATATTATTGTTCGCATTAAATAAATACTGGCGACTCGGCTTATGATCATTTTTTTTAATGCGCTGAAAATAATCTCTGCCTGCCGTATTAGGCATCACCTGCATCAATCCATACGCATGAGATCGACTGACTGCAAAAGGGTTAAAGCTGCTTTCTGTTTCAATTAAAGCAAAGATCAAAGCCTCGTCTAAGTTGTAACGCTGAGCTGCCTTACTTACAAAAGGCAAATACTGTTGAGCAGCGACTTGCTTAAATTGGCGCACTAAGGGGATATCAACCCAAAACGTTTTATGCCCATTGACCCAGCCCGACTTTAACTTAACCTCAACGAGGTATTGAGCATATCGCTCTGCTCGCCACGAAAATTCAATGCTTTTACCATCATGGTCTTTTACTTTATTGAATAAAAATGGCTGCCCAGTTAAACCTACGTCCCGCGCGGTATAAATATCAACTTGGCTAGGGTCGGCAGGAGTGAGCAGTGTCGAAGCTATTGCATGAACTAAAACCTGACTGTAATTATCCACCTTTTGGGTTTCTACTCGAATTCGACCAAGAACAAAATCGACTTGTGCACGGCTGGCATAGCCATCCAAATATTTTACATAGGACTGTCGAGAAGGCGCGACAAAATCATCACCCCAATAAGAAAGCCCCTGCTCAGAAAAAAACTCAATCTCTAACAAGATCGCTTGAACATCTTCCGGTAAATCGATGAAATTTTCAGGCAGCGCTGCCCGGCTAGGGAGCGTCCCAAGGGTAAAAAGAATAATCAATAGGAATAAAATAGACGTGCTTAAATGCATAATGCCTCCAAGGAGGAGGCATCATACGGAATTACAGGCTCGTTGTCAGCCTATCGCCTAGCTTCGCGTCTGATTGCAGAGGTGGTGAATTCTTTTCTAGAATACTCAACACTGTAATCATAGGTTGCACCGCGCTCATTATCGATACCTTCAACAAAATAACGACCATCTTTAAAGTCATAGGTATTTTCTAACGTTGAAAAGACTAGCGGCACTTCAAAATAATTAATTAAATGCGCTTCACTAAACTGCCAAAGCTCGCCTTCACTATCATATTCTTCGGCGTAAACAATCGACCAGCTGTCTTCATCAAAGTAGTAGCGTCGTTTAGCATAACGGTGCTGTAAACCGACACGTAAAGTTGCCTCAACAACCCATACCCTATGTGCTTCATAGCGCAAGAGTTCAGGATTTAAATGAGCAGGTCCAGTAATGTCTTCTAATGTTAAGTCTTCCGTGTGTAATAAATAAGAATTATAAGGAATATACATCTCCTGTTTACCGACTAAATTCCAATCGTAATACGTTGGCGCGCCATTAAACATATCGACCTGGTCAATAGTTCTTAGCGAATCTGTCGCAATATCAGGAGTATCATGATTTAAATTTGGAGTTCGGCGAACACGTCGCTGCCCAGGTACATAAATCCAAGATTTACGTGGGGAACGAACTTGGTCTAATGTTTCATGCACGAGCGTAATTCCACCCGCTTGCTTAGCTGGCGCTAACGTCTTACGTTTTAAAAAAAATATTTTGTTATTAAGGTCTTCAGTCGCTAAATTAGGATCGCTGTAACCAAAGTAATATTTATAATCTCGAACCGTAACAGCTCGACTACCAGCGGAGTTCACATGAACTGTAGAGGCTTCATAGCTAATAGATTGGCCACGAAACCGTAAGGTATGATTCCACAAAACTTCTAGGCCATTTTTAGGCAATGGAAATGGCGAACTAATTCTAGCGCCAGTCACCCCAGAACCATACTTCATTAAGGAGGCATTGCTTGTATTGTTTTTAATGCCCTCGTAAACATAATCAGGATAAGACGCAGAACGATGAGTTTTATACACCGGCAACTCCATACTCGGGAATTGCTTAAGTAATTTTTGACTACCAGGGCTCAAGCGAGCTTCATGCTCTTTCATATTTGCCTGAGTGATTTTGAATAGCGGCTTTTCACGATAGTAGGGATTGCTATGAAATGCTCCAGACTTATGATTTTTTGATACCTGCAAACCGCCTGTCCAGGTCGGAATATCATTACCATTACCATCTCTCTCAGCGCCCAAGGGGGTCAAGTCCTTAGTGAGACGACTAACATCCTGCGTGTTACCACTGGCAATACTGGCGGAGACTAGGGATAGAAGTATTAAGACAGTCTTGAGCATTATTGTAAATTTCCTTAATTATTTGCGGGCAGGCTAAAGGCTGAACATAAATTGAACAAGAGCAAGTTACGCTTAAATACAAAATCCTACATCAAGTTACATTTGACTAAAAAAATGTAACCCGAGTGCCCAGCTCAGCTAATGATAAGCTGGGAAAACTTTATATATTATTCAAGCTAACTTGAGAAATGAGGCGCTAGACCACTGCCCCATAGAATAGCAGTTGCTGCCATCAAACCGACCAAGGAACACATACCCACAGTCAAAATGGAGCTCGCAAATATAAACCCACGCTCCTCGGGTATATTCATAAAGATTGGAATTCCAACATACAACAAATACAAGGAATAAGTGACTGCACCTAAAACAACGAACACATCCAACCATAATATAGGCAATAGTCCCACAAAGCCTGAAAGGAACATAGGTGTTGCAGTGAAGGTAGTAAAAATTAAGCAGCGCTCAAAACTGGCGTCAGCACCAAAAGTTTTTTCCATCCAAAACGTGCAATATGAGACAAACCCAAGACCCACTAATAACGAAAAATAAAATATAATTGCAATAGGCAATGCACTTTCCGTTGTGAGCTTAATGACATCTCCCCCTGCAATACTCCAACCATACTGGGTAGTGCCGATAAACAAGCTTACCGGAGGTATTAACGCGAGAAAAATTGCATAGCGAAGATAGACTTGCAATAAGCTGTATTTTTCGCGGCGAATAAAAGACCATTCATTCTTAGGATGATAAAGCAGCCCAAACATATGTGCAGTAAACATAGTCGTCCCCTTATGTTTCTAGTGTGATATCACTTTTGAGTAATACAAAACGTATTCCTCTTGTTTAATAACTAGCCAACAAAGCCATAAATGGCAAGTAGATAACACGTCCTGACAGCCTCTTAATGATATTTGACCGCTTCATATACTTCTTGTGATTGTTTCCTTTACCTTAGGCATTAACGTTAAGAGACTGTTATTACTGGATAAAATGACCTCATCAAGCGTGCATTGTTTGATTGCAGCAACTATCTGCGCCAATAACAATAAACTGACGGGTGAGTTACGAGACTCACTCCAAAATGCAGGCCTCATATCCGGTGAGTCCGTTTCAAGCACCAGCGAGTCTAAAGGTAGCTGAGCGAGTGTTTTACGCAATTTAAGCGCACGAGCATGGCTAATCGCCCCCCCTATGCCTAGCAAGAAACCCAATTTAATTAAAGCCTGACCCTGCTGCAAACTACCACTAAAAGCATGCACAACCCCTCCTTGATGAAACCCTAAACGACGGACTATTGCCGCTATTTCATCATAAGATTTTCGGGCATGTAAAATAACAGGAAGCTTCAATTCCTTGGCGAGGATAAATTGCTGCTCGCATAGCTCTATCTGTTTTGAAAAAGTGTCTTCGGCTAAGGCGAAATCTAAGCCAAACTCTCCTATCGCTACTGGATTACTCACTTTGCATAGTCGCTTCAAATGCGCGACATCCCCCTCTCGGTGTTGATCCATAAAATAAGGATGAAGCCCTAAGGCATAAGCCCAAGGCTTGTTAGCGCATAACGAAACTAAAGACTGCCAATCCTTCGCAACTACCCCTGGGATCAGTAAGCCGGCACAGCCCCAGCGCTGCAGAAACTGCCAATGCGCTTCGCGGTCGGAATCAAAGAGGTCAAAATTAAAATGACAATGGGAATCAATCCACTGACGTCCTAAATAAGAATCTCCTGAGTTAGTTAATTGTTGGCAAAATGGCATAGCCAGTCCTAGTAATATAGAGCATCATTAGTTTATTGTGTTTGAAAATGGAAGTTGGAGCAACGAATGGATCTCAGTCCCAAAGAGCTAAGAGAGATGGTTATTAGACCTACCCTTATCGCTCTTGATAAACATTCCCAAGCCGCTGAGAACTTACTGCTGGCAATTGTGCTGGTTAAGCAAGAAAATATCAGTCGTTTTGCAGCAACCAATGGCAATGCCTACGGAATATTTCAAATCGATGTACCGACCCATCAGCGTATCTGGGATAAATACTTGGCATTCCACCCAGACCTTGCCAGTAGAATTCGTGGTTTAGCCTCACAAAGAGAATTCCTTAAGAATCCACACTTAGAACTGGCAACCAATCTATCGTATGCCACCGCAATAGGCTGGGCATTGCACCTTGCTTACCCACAAGCTAAAAAGGGCTCAATAACAAAGACCCAGACCGCCTAATCCGCAATAACCGCCAGGATTTTTTGCTAAATATTGCTGATGATAATCTTCAGCAAAATAAAACTCAGATGCCTCTAATATTTCAGTCGTAATCACGCCAAAGCCCGACTCGGAAAGCACCTGTTGAAAATGATCCTTCGACTCATTCGCTAATTTAAATTGCTGCTCAGAGAATGAATAAATGCCACTGCGGTATTGAGTGCCTTTATCGTTTCCTTGCCTGTCACCCTGGGTTGGATTATGCGATTGCCAAAATACCTCTAATAACTGCTGATAACTAATCACCTCCGGATTATAAACAATACGCACTACTTCATTATGCCCACTCGTACCTGAGCATACCTGTTGATAGGTTGGATGCTCTATATTGCCAGCCGAATAACCTACCGACGTAACAATCACCCCCTCTAGCTGCCAAAATTTTCGCTCAACGCCCCAGAAGCAGCCCATACCAAACATGGCATATTCCATAGCGGCAGGTAATTGGTCTACATCGCCGCCATTGACAAAATGAACTGCGGAATGAGGCATCTGCTTAGCACTGATCATAAAATCTCTCCAAAAATCTATCCCAAAAAGCCTCCAAAAAAAAGGCCATAACTTGAAAGCTATGACCTTAATATATAACACGGAGTTCAATAATATCTTAGAAAGAAAAATCTTCTTCTTTCATCTGCATCAAGCTCTTCGGATCTTTCAACATCATTTTCGCATGACCCTTAGTACGCGGAAGCATACGCTCAAAGTAGAACTCAGCTGTCTGAATTTTAGCTTTGTAAAATGCTAAATCACCTTCGCCCGCTTCAATTTTAGCGTACGCAGTTTCAGCCATCATAGCCCAGTAATACGCCAAGCAAACATAGCCAGAGTACATTAGGTAATCAACCGAAGCTGAACCAACCATGTCACGGTTCTTAGAAGCTTTAAACGCAATGCGGTAGTTGTATATTTTCCATGCTAACATACTGCGCTTAAGAGGCTTAATAAACTTCTTCATTTCAGGACGTTTAGTCGCCTTAGTGAATACCGCGACTTTATCTGCATAAGTATTGAATGACTTAAACTTACCCAACAACATTTTACGGCCTAATAAATCCAAAGCCTGAACGCCCGTTGTACCTTCATACAACTTAGAAATCTGCGCATCACGAACAATTTGCTCCATGCCCCATTCTTTAATGAAACCATGTCCACCATAAACCTGAACACCATGGTTGGCAGCTTCGTAGCCCATTTCGGTTAAGAATGCTTTTAAAATAGGCGTTAAGAAACCTAGTTCATCATCATACTTTTCATATAACTCTTTATCGCCTGTCTGGTGAGCAGCGCCCATCAAATCAGCAATACGCGCCGCGTTATAAACCATTGCACGGCCGCCTTCAGCGATCGCTTTTTGAGTCAATAACATGCGTCGTACATCAGGGTGAACCATCAAGGTATCAGCAACCTTGTCAGCGTCCTTAGTACCCGTCAAAGAGCGCATAGAACGACGGTCTTTGGCGTAAGGCAATGCACCCTGGAAAGAAAGCTCAGCAGAAGCAACGCCTTGAATCGAAGTACCGATACGCGCAGTATTCATAAACGTGAACATGCACATAAGGCCTTTGTTTTCAGGGCCAATCAAATAACCTTTCGCGTTATCGAAGTTCATTACGCAAGTAGAAGAAGCATGAATCCCCATCTTCTCTTCAATCGACCCACAGGTTACTGGGTTACGATCACCCAAAGAACCATCCGCATTTACGTTGTATTTTGGAACGATAAATAATGAGATACCACGAGTACCTTCAGGTGCTCCAGGTAAACGCGCCAATACAATATGGATGATGTTATCGGTAAGGTCATGCTCACCCGACGAGATAAAGATCTTAGTGCCCGTTACATTATAAGAACCATCACCATTTGGCTCAGCCTTCGTTTTAACCTGGCCCAGATCCGTACCACATTGTGGTTCAGTCAGACACATAGTGCCCATCCAGCGACCGACAGAAAGAGGAACAAAGTATTCTTGCTTCTGCTCTTCAGTACCGTGCATCCAGATTGTATTCATCGCGCCTAAAGACAGACCCGGGTACATACCCCAAGACCAGTTAGCGGTACCAATCATTTCAGACTTAGCCAAGGCTAATGACATTGGCAAACCTTGGCCACCGTATTCAACTGGGGTCGCCATAGACTGCCAGCCGCCTTCAACGTACTGGCTATAAGCTTCTTTAAAGCCTTTAGGCGTTGTAACTTCGCCATCTGTAAATACACAGCCTTCATCACCGCTTTGGTAAAGAGGTGCAACCACTTCTTCTGAAAATGAAGCCGCGGCTTCAAGAATCATATCAACCATCTCAGGTGTTGCTTCATCGCCACCAGGAATTGTTTGATAGTGTTCTTGGAAATTATAAACATCGTTCATTAAGAACTTGATGTCTTTAACAGGAGCC
>Ga0105348_1001404_pt1 | contig 16314 bp, 12 predicted proteins | sample EN8Hudsemesocosm_2_FD_83504 | JGI IMG/M metagenome (GOLD analysis project Ga0105348, IMG submission 83504) | Methane-oxidizing microbial communities from mesocosms in the Hudson Canyon - EN8C Hudson Canyon | ecosystem: Environmental > Aquatic > Marine > Cold seeps | place: Hudson Canyon... | reverse complement strand
GATGCCTGAAGGCTTTGAATTAATGGCTTCCACTGAGTCTTGTCCTATTGCGGGTATGTACCATGCCGAGAAAAACTTCTTCGGTGTGCAGTTTCATCCTGAAGTCACGCATACCCTGCAGGGCTTAAGAATCCTTGAGCACTTCGTATTAAATATTAGTCAGTGTGATGCACTCTGGACCCCGAGCCAAATCGTTGACGATGCGATTGCAACAGTGCGCGAGCAGGTGGGTACCGACCATGTATTGCTTGGCTTATCTGGTGGTGTTGATTCCTCTGTGGTTGCCGCTTTATTGCATAAGGCTATTGGTGATCAGTTGACTTGTGTGTTTGTTGATAATGGTTTGTTGCGCCTGAATGAAGGCGATCAGGTCATGAAAATGTTCGCCGATAATATGGGTGTGAAAGTTATTCGTGCTGACGCAGAAGAGTTATTCTTGTCTCGTCTAGCTGGAGAAGCGGATCCTGAGAAAAAACGTAAAATTATTGGTAATGCATTTATTGAAATTTTTGATGAAGAATCGTCAAAAATTGATAATGTGAAATGGTTAGCGCAGGGTACGATTTATCCAGATGTGATTGAGTCCGCGGCGTCAAAAACTGGTAAAGCGCATGTGATAAAATCTCATCACAATGTCGGTGGTTTGCCCGATGATATGAAACTTAAATTGGTTGAACCCTTGCGTGAATTGTTTAAAGATGAGGTGCGTAAGATCGGCCTGGAGCTAGGCCTGCCTTATGATATGGTATATCGTCACCCCTTTCCTGGGCCGGGTTTAGGTGTCAGAATTTTGGGTGAAGTGAAGAAAGAGTATGCCGATATTCTACGTCAAGCCGATGCGATCTTTATTGAAGAGTTGCACAATGCTGATTTGTACCACAAAACCAGTCAGGCTTTTGTGGTGTTTTTGCCCGTTAAGTCTGTGGGTGTAGTCGGTGATGCGAGGCGTTATGAGTATGTTGTCAGTATGCGTGCAGTAGAAACTATTGATTTTATGACGGCGCGCTGGGCGCATTTGCCTTATGACTTCTTAGAGCTGGTTTCTGGCAGAATTATTAATGAGATTTCGGGTATCTCACGTGTTGCTTATGACGTTTCTTCCAAACCGCCTGCCACGATTGAGTGGGAATAAGTAACAAACCCGTGTCTTTAAAGGACGGGTCTGTAAAAGAGAGGCCTATAACAGGCGACTCTTTAAAGGGTGAATCAGGTTTGCTTGAAGAAGATGAGCGTTGGATGCATTATGCACTGACGCTCGCCAAGAAAGCTGCAAACGAGGGTGAAGTGCCTGTTGGTGCGGTCGTGGTGCGTGATGGGATGGTTTTGGGTGAAGCCTGGAATTGTCCTATTGGCAGCGCTGACCCCAGTGCCCATGCCGAAGTGAATGCCTTACGTGCCGCGGCTAAACATGAAGCGAACTATCGCCTTCCGGGGGCAACGCTGTATGTCACGATTGAGCCTTGCACCATGTGTGCAGGCGCTTTAATTCACTCACGAATTGATCGACTTGTTTTTGGTGCGCGTGAACCTAAAGCCGGTGCAGTCGTGAGCCAGAACAACTTATTAAATCACCCTTCCATGAATACAGAAATACGCTATGCTGAAGGGATATTGGCGGAAGAATGTAGCCAGATAATGACTGAGTTTTTTGCATTCAGGCGTCAGCAAAAGAAACAACTACGTACAAAAACCCAAACAAAGAATTTACGGTGACCGTAGGTTCGGCGTGCTTAAGCATTGAGATGGCATTCCAGATTATGTTTGTGAGGATGTCTAACAGTAAAGGAAATCAGGACGAATGAAAGTATTAGTAACAGGTGGTGCAGGGTATATCGGTAGTCATGTTGTTAAGCAGCTGGGAGAAGCTGGGCATGATATTGTGGTCTATGACAATCTTTCTACGGGTTATGAGTGGGCGGTTACTTATGGTCAGCTGGTGATTGGCGATGTGGGTGATTTTGAGAAGCTCGACCAGGTGTTTACTGAGCACAACTTTGAAGCGGTATTGCACTTTGCTGCGAATATTGTGGTGCCTGAATCGGTTGTGAATCCGCTTAAGTATTACAAGAATAATACCCGAAATACCCTGAATTTATTAACTGTGATCGAGAAACATAAAACACCTTACATGGTGTTTTCATCGACGGCTGCGGTTTATGGTATGCCTGATGAGAAAGTGCTTGCAGAAGATATGCCTTTGGCGCCAATTAATCCATATGGCGCATCGAAAATGATGAGCGAGCAGATGATTCGAGACTTATCATTTGCTTCAGATCTAAAGCATGTCATCTTACGTTACTTCAATGTCGCAGGTGCTGATTTATCCAGCCGCTTAGGGCAGGCGACACCAGAAGCAACTCACCTGATTAAAGTCGCGTGTGAATGTGTTACTGGCGCCCGTGAAGGCATGATGGTCTTCGGTACCGACTACGAAACTCGTGATGGCACCTGTATTCGTGATTATATTCATGTTGATGATTTAGCGAAGGCGCATGTAATGGCTCTGGATTACATGGCCAAAGGTGGTGAGTCGGATATTCTGAACTGTGGTTATGGTCGAGGGTTTACGGTCCAGGAAGTGATCGATACTGTAAAAGATAGATCCGGTAAAGATTTCCCGGTTGAAAATGTTGAGCGCCGTGCAGGTGATCCGGATGCATTGATGGCGAATAATGCCAAAATCAAACGAGTACTGGGTTGGGAGCCAGATAATGCTGATTTGGGCGTCATAGTTCAATCTGCATTGGATTGGGAAGCTGTCTGGCAAGCACGCCAAAAAGGTTAGCTGTCAGCTTTAAGAAGGTTAACGACCAGTTTTAAAAAGGTTAACTGCCAATCTAAATGAATGAAAACGACGACTTACATTAAAGCCTTGGATTAAATAGACAGCATGTTCCAGCTCGACGCGCGATTAGCAAAAGATACGATCAATTTAGTTTCATGGCCTTTGTGTGATGTTCAGTTGATGAATGATTCGCAGTTTCCCTGGTTGATATTACTGCCTAGAGTTGAAGGCGTGACTGAGCTTTATCATCTCGATAAAGCTCAGCGAGAGCAGTTGGATGCTGAGTCTATACTGTTAAGTGAGACTTTGATGACCTTTTTTAAGGGTGATAAGTTGAACGTTGCAGCCTTGGGTAATGTTGTCAGTCAGCTGCACATTCATCACGTGGTTCGATATAAGCAAGATCTTGCATGGCCGGCACCGGTCTGGGGTAAGTGCTCAGCTAAAGCCTATTCAGGGCTTGAACTAGAGGCCTTAAAGGTGAAGTTGTCAGTACTTATCAATCATGTTTGGTGAGGGGTTGTTCCCTAACTGTAGTCCCGCGCTGTCGTTACGCTTATGGTCACTAAGAAGTCATGTATGGTAATTAAAAAGTACCTTGAATCTTATGCTGAGCCTGAAGTTGAGCAATTCAGTTTAAATAGTCCTTTCTGTTTCGATGCTTTACTTGTGTTACCGGTTTTTGATGAGCCCATCGAAAACTTAAACCACTTTCTAAATTTCTCTTCGACTAAATCTATCACCATGATTTGGGTGTTTAATTGTCCTGATAATGCCTGTGAAGATGCGCAAGCGCGAACTATGCAACTCATGTCTCACTTTATAGATGTTTTGGGTGCCCAGAGAATTAAAGCTTTAGGTGAGCAAAACAATGATAGTGAACACGGTATTTTTCTTTCTCAGGCCAGAAAACGGCTCAGTGTATTGATTGTAGATCGCTGCTCCAAAGGCAATGAAATTCCAGCAAAGCAGGGAGTAGGTTTGGCCAGAAAGCTGGGGATGGATCTCGGTTTGAAGTTGCTACAACAACAAACTCAGGCTGAGCCCGTTAAGTGGTTGCATAGTTGTGATGCTGATGTTTGTTTACCTCATGATTACTTCGATATAGCCAGGCCTGAAGGGGGCGATGCTGTCGCGTTATATCCGTTTCGACATGTCGCGGAAGCAGGTTATGAGCAGGCGATGGCTTTATATGACGTTTCACTGCGTTATTATGTGCAGCAGCTGGCATCGGCAAACTCACCTTATGCATTTCATACTATCGGTTCTTTGATTGTTGTTACCCCTACCGCTTATGCGCAGGTGAGGGGGATTCCCAAGCGTTCCGGTGCAGAGGATTTTTATTTTCTAAATAAGCTGGCCAAAGTCGGTCGTGTGATTAACTTAGATCAGCCAATTTTACGGGTGGCTGGGCGGCCAAGTCATCGCGTTCCTTTTGGTACGGGGCCAGCTATTAGCAAAATTAAAGAAATGGCCGAGCCATTAAAAGAATACACCTTTTATCATCCTGAAATATTTCTTGCGCTGAAGCAGGTGCTTGCTATCGTCTCAGGTAGTAAACAGTCCATTGCTTCAGTTGACCTGTTTTTTGAGCAAGTCTACGATAAAATGGAAGACGAAAAAGCCAAGCTTGTGATTTCAACACTTAAGGAACTAAAGTTGGAAAAACAATATCAGCATTTAGGTCAAAAGACAGACGCATCGAGTTTTATGCGCGCCTTTCATGTTTGGTTTGATGCTTTTGTGACGCTACGGTTTATTCATATCTTGCGTGATAAGGCTTATCCAAATGTCACTTTAAGCGCACTGCCTTTAGAAATAAGACAGCAATTCGGAGTTTAGTTTGAGTATGATTCAAGGTCTTATTCCCTGGGAATTTAGAGTGCCGTCAGGCTTTACCGTGCGTGGTTACCATTCTCCGCCTAGTGGGAAACCGGTCATTCACTTTATTCATGGTAATGGCTTCTGTGGGTTAACCTTCGCGCCGTTATTGGCTCAGTTTCAGCATGAATATGACTTATTTATCAGTGATGGTCAGGGTCATGGCGATAGTGATGCGGGTGATGTTTACCCTGGTTGGAATAGAAGCGCCGAAAACTTTGAACTTGTCTGGCAGCATTTTTCGCCTATGTGGGAAAGTGTGCCGAAGGTTGCTTTGGCTCATAGTTATGGTGCGATTATGTCGACCTTAATGATCGCTAAAAATCCGGATTTATTTGATGTGGGTATTTTGATGGACCCGGTTTATACGCCGCCAAAACTTGCCGGTGCTATGTCAGCTATGAGTACTTTAGGCTTAATGAAAAATATGCCGCTGGCAAGGCAGGCCAGAATTCGTTCGGTGTCGTGGGCAAGTCGACAAGAGGCTTGGGATTATTTTCATCAACGAGGGATATTCAAAAATTGGCAGGATGAATGTCTGAATGCCTATTTGGATCATGCGCTGAGTACTTTTAAAGATGGTACTATGCATCTAAAATGCCCGGCCAGAATTGAAGCGGCTGTATTTTCAGCCTATGCCAATAAACTATGGGGCGCGATTAAAAGTATCAAGACGCCGATGACCATGTTATATGGCGATAAAACTTACTCCTTTGTGCGGAAATCCTGCTCAAAACTAAGAAAAACCAATCCTTATTATGACTTCATCGAGATGCCGGGTGGCCATTGTTTTATGCAAGAATGGCCAGAATTAACGGCACAGGAAATTAAACAAAAACTGCGTTTTCAACTAAATAATTTCGTCTAAAAAAAACGCGCTAATGCCATTCAGTGATTGGGGTGCTGTAGCTGTGTCAGGATATTTTACAGTTATTGTTTTTTTGTGATTTTTTAGTCAACTACGTCACAAAAAATTACAAAGAGTAAGGTTTTGTTTTTCTAGAAGAAAATAAATCTCCTTGTTATATAAATAATACTTTTGAATCTCTAGGCTTGCTTTTTGCTTGATCTATGTGAGGGAATTTTATCTTTAGTATTACATTATGGCTAGGGGGAACAAAATGAAAACCAATATCTTAAAGCGTTTTATCTACTTAACTGCAATTCTTAGCTTATTTATGACAAGTGCTTCTGTGAGTGCTGTGCCAGTCATTACTGATGGCGCCATAGCAGCAGGCGATCATGGCAACTCAACGCAAACCTTGTCTGCGTTTGGTTTAGATGCGCATACCAACTTGACTATCAATTTTGATTTGTTTATTCAGGATAGTTGGGATGGCAATGCAGGTCCATTTGCAGGGCCAGACATGTTTGGTGTTATGTTGGACGGTGCGATTATTTTTTCAGCTTCATTTGATAACTTTGGGCCAACACGAGATGAGTCCAATACCGAAACTGCCACAGCTACGGGGAATTATAATGGCATTAATAATTGGGGGGCAATAGACCGCTTCTTTGATGATTATGCGGGTGGTTTTACTGTTGCACATTCTGCCTCATCGTTTGATCTAACCTTTTACGGACTAGGTTTACAGGGCTTGCATGATGAGTCGTGGAGAGTGAGTGATATTGATGTGATGAGTGATGCTAGGGTGGTTACATCGGTAGCTGAGCCTTCAGTATTGTCTTTATTTGTCGTCGGTTTGTTAGGTTTGGCAGTAATGAGACGAAAAAGTTAGTTGCAGTCTCATCTTATAAGTGAGTGATCTCAGCTTGACTGGGATCACATTTTTTATGGCATGCTCTTCGTTTCGTTTCTCTTCTTGCCTTTGGTTCGTTCTTCGTTTCTTCTCTTATTGTCTGCTAATAATTCAGTGTGGGTCACCTATAAATAATTGAAAATGGGAACACTATTTCTTCCTAAGCTGTGCGCATTGCGCCTGAACTCTTAGAACCTTACTTCCTGTATCGTGGTCTCTATTTGCTCGCCCGGCTTAAGGTGGTAAGTCACCGGTGTCAGGTAATAACGGCTCCGTGTATTGGCTTTTATCGCTGCTTTGGTATGCCAGACCTGGTGTTTAATGAGTTTGCTTTTCGAGTCAAATAGTCGGCTGACTAAGCTTAGTTCTTCAATAATTATGTTGCTGCTATTTTTAATAGAAACAAGCAAGGGGCCATTTGGGTCTTGGTAATGTTTGATTTTTAAGTATTTTCCCGGTTTATCGCGGATTTCTAAGTGCATCGCGTCTAGGTAGGCTGCTGTGTTCTGTATTTCAGTGGCAGTTGGGCCTGTAGTTTTCTGTAAGGGGCTGGGCAGGGTTTGCGTTATGTTAATCTCGTCAGGGTTTGAATGGGCAGGCAAGTGATTTTCAATGTTGCTTGGAGCAACTGAGCAAGCTGAGCATGTCAATAATAAAATAACCAAGGGGAGTTTAAAGAGCGGGTTCACCTGAATGATTCCTAAGTACGATACTCAGTTAAGACTATCGTTGTGCGCTAAAGTTTCATTGTTTAAACGCTGAAAGTTTTTTCTATAACTGTTAATCATTCGTTATACTGTGTGCTGCATTTTATGTTAAAGGTCATGTGCTGTGTATGTGCCGGGCTGCACTTTAATGTAGAGACTTATAAACACCGGGGCTTACTAGAGCGCTGTTAAGGGTAGTGGTATGAGAGACGAAACCGAGTTGTTTGCGCAAGTCGATGGCTTTATTAGCGTGTTAGCACAATGCCAGGAGTTGGGCATTAAGGTTGTTTCTGCACGTGATAATGAATTGATTCTAGAGTTACCCTATAGTGAAAAAATTATCGGCAATCCTGACTCCGGTGTGATTCACGGTGGGGCTATTACCACCTTGATGGATACGACTGCTGGTGCAGGTGTATTGTGTGCTATGCCAGAGTTTGAACTGTGCCCGACACTTGATTTAAGAGTGGATTACATGCGCTCGGCTAAGCCGGGCCAGTCAGTTTTTGCGCGGGCGAGTTGCTATAGGTCGACCTCAAATATTATTTTTATGCGCTGTGAAGCGTACCAAATTGATAGAACGGTTGCTCACTGTGTCGCCACCTTTATGCGCATGGGAGAGAAGGGGATTCCGTCCTTAGAAGCTATGACAGACAATGTGCCTGTCTACCAAGTTCAGAAAGCTACGGATGCATTCCTTCCCGATGATTTTAAACAGCTCGTGAACAAGGTAAGGTCAGATAAGCAGTTTAATGATTTGGCAAATGCCATTCCTTACGCCAAACTGATCGGTATTGAGTTTGTTGAAGAAGGCGATAAGCTGATATTCAAGTTAAACCGGAAAGCGGGAAATATTGGCAATCCTATCTTACCCGCTATTCATGGTGGGGTAATTGGTGGATTTATGGAGCTATCCAGTGCCATGTACCTTTTAGTTTCACAGTCTACTTTAAAGTATCCAAAAATTATCGACTTTTCACTCGACTATCTGCGTGCCGGAAATGATCAGGATACTTATGCTTACTGTGAAGTGACGCGGCAAGGCGGGCGGGTCGCGAATGTTGAGGTGCACGCTTGGCAAGAATCGCAGAATAAACCGATTGCCTTGGCGAGGGCTCATTTCTTATTAGAAGAGTAGTAGTGCTTTATTAGAGCACTAGTAGAGCATTATTAGAGGTCTAATGAGGTTTTTATTTTGATTTAGTCAGGGAACCTTTTGATGATCGCGGTGACTTCATCTATATTTGCCAGAAATATATCTGACAATTTGGGGTCAAAATGCGAGCCCTGTCCTGCCATTATTTCTGATATTACTTTATCCATTGGCCAAGCCACTTTATAGCAACGCTTATGAATAAGGGCATCAAATACATCAACTATCGCAAGGATGCGGCCAAAAATATGAATATCTTCGCCTTTTAGTCCATTGGGGTAACCTGATCCATCATACTTCTCATGATGTTGCCCTGCGATGATCGCAGCAGCTTGAAGCACAGGGCGTTTAGAGTGCTTGAAAATGTCACACCCAATTTGAGCATGCGTTTTCATTATTTCCCATTCATCAGCCGTTAACTTACCGGGTTTTAGCAAGATGCTGTCAGGAATCGCGACCTTGCCGACATCATGCATGGGGGCGGCCATAAAGATAATATCGCACTGTTTAGGGTTGAGCCCAGCTAAACGTGCGAGTGCTCGGGATAAATGCGCCACTCGTTTCACATGTTGTGCAGCTTCTTTGGAGCGGTTTTCAACCACATCGCCGAGGGTGTCTATGATCTCTACTTGAGTTTCAAAGACCTCTTTATCCAGATATAAATTGTCAAAGGCAATGGTGACATTACTTGAGAATACCTGGATCATTTTCTTATCCAGGTCATCCAGAAGAGCAACCCCGTCGAGGTAGATGAGATTGACCCGGCCGCTTTTGGTGGGGAAATACCCGACAAATTTATCATCTTCGTAAAGGCTCGATTTTTGTTTGTTTGCTTGGTTAAGCAGGCTCAAGACGTTTTCAGGCAGTAGCTCTTGTGCATCGCCGAAAGGCTCTGTAGCGACGTAAGTTCCGAAGCTGCCGGTGCCAGCCAAGACTTCAAACCCCTCCTTACTTTCAGCCACCGTCCAGCCATGGCTTCTTACCAATAATGTGTCATGATCCAGATGAAGAATGGAGGCAATTTGATCGAGTAAACCTCTGGCGAATTGTTGTAAAGAGCGGATTTCAAATAAATTAGCGGAGGATGCTATCACCTCCTCCAAACCTATTCGATAACGATCCAAACTCTTTCGTGAGGCTTCTACCTCCATAATATCGCGATAAGAACGAAGCGCTGAGAGTGTGGTTGTGAATAACTTCGTGCTGTCGAAATCCGTTTTTTCTTTATAGTCATTTATATCGTAGTTCACAATGACTTTACGTTCTGGTGCGCTACCAGGTTGCCCTGTTCGAAGTACTACCCTGACAAATTTATTTTTCAATTCTTCGCGTAAGTGTTTTACAAATAATAATCCAGCATCGTCTGACTCCATCACGACATCAAGATATATCAAAGCAATGTCAGGGTGGGCCTGAATCATTTCTCTAGCCTCTTTACCACTATATGCACTTAGTATCTCTAAACTTTTATTGTCATACTCGAACTCGTTTAGCGCGACCTTAGTGATAGTATGGACTTCTGACTCATCATCCACGATCAATACCTTCCAAAGTTGCTTGGAAGAGGTTTGTTGTTTCTTTGGTGTAGATTTTTTGAACATAATACTCTCTAGACCTCTTGTTTTGTGAGATCAATGGGAATGATGATAGTAAATTTTGTACCAAATCCAGGTTTACTACTTACGTTGATCGAACCTTTCATCTTTTGTGTAACTAAATTATAGACGATGTTCAGCCCTAAGCCACTGCCGCCATTTTCTCTGTTAGTCGTAAAGAAGGGATTGAACATTTTGTTTACGATTTCTTCTTCTTGTCCACAGCCGTCATCTGAATAAGTGAAATGTAATTTGTCATCGTGTTGGCTGAACTTAAGTTTAATCTTGCCTGCCTGGTCCTTCTTATAGGCATGAATTAATGAATTATTTATAAAGTTTGTAATAATTTGAGACAAAGAGCCCGGGTAACTGTTCACTTCTATCCATTTATCGCAATCAACTTCGACTGTAATCTGTGTGTGTTTTACTTTGTTATGTAGGCTGAGCAACACTTCATTAATATATTCATTTACATTAAATGTTCTTAGTATTTCATGGCTTTGGTCAACTGCGACTTGTTTAAAACTTTTGACCAAGCCTGCTGCGCGAACAAGGCTGATATGAATGGAATGGGCCAACTCTTTGGAATCTGAGATGAATTTTTCAAAGTGCTGCTCTTCTAACTCTTTAGCTTGATAGCGCTTTTCCAGCTGAGCCAGCATATATTGAAAGTGGCTGATGCCTGTTAAACTTAAACCGACAGGCGTATTTATTTCATGCGCAACACCCGCGACAAGTTCGCCTAAGGATGCCATTTTCTCAGATTCTATTAGCTGATCCTGGGTTTGTTTGAGTTCGTTCAGGGAGTTCTGTAATTTAAGCCTGCCCTGTATTAGTGCTTTTTCTTTTTCCTGACGAATAGCCACTTCATACTTCAGTGCTTGCTGGTCTTTATCGAGCTGTTTAACCGTCTGATTTAAAGAATTAGTTCGTTCAGCTACCTTGATTTCAAGCTCTTTGTTTAATTCATCTAAGTCCGATAAAGACGCGCTAATTTTGTCCATCATGTTATTTAGTGCAGATTCAAGTACTTTCAGTTCGCTTTGTTCATGGCCTTTTATTCGTATATGGTAGGCTTGGTTTTGTTTGCCCTGGATAGTGTTCAGGTCAATTTTATCGGCATCATTGGCGAGCTCACCCAAGGGCCGCGTTAAAAGACGGTTAAAGACAATGGTGATGAGTGCGACCAATGCAACAGTTTTAATGATTGCGCCGATAATCAGAATAAAAATACCCAGCTTTATTCGATTAAAGACAATATTGTTGTTTGATATTAAACGTACACTTCCCACCTGTTGTGTCTGGTTTGTGCGGTGGTGTAATAAAGAAAATTCATGCCAGAAAGTATCGCTATTTGATGTTTCTAGTTTCGACGGCGTGAGCCCAACACGTAGAATTGTTTCGTTATAAGCATCAAGTACTTCAACTCCAATCACTGAGGGTAACTTAGTAATACCTTCGGCAGTGACTTTCAGTTGACTGTCGTTCATATTCCAAAGCGCTGAAGTCAGAATATGTTTGAAGGTATGTTCAGTGACTTCAAGTTCGGTTTTAATATCTTTCTTTGCTGCATTGTACTCAATGAAGATGTGCGCGCTGGTGACAATAAAAGTTAATAGGAAATATATTGAAAGTACAATTTTAAGTAGACGTGTTGAGATGGAGTGCTTGAATTTAACACTATTGATGGCGAATTCACCCATTCCTCTAACCCTCACTTCAAACTTATTATTGCGAGCCCTAACTTATTGCAAACGCTGTATGAAGCTTAGTTTAAAACCCGCCAATTTGTAGTGTTTTTGATTAGGCAAGTGATGTGACATCCCCCCGATCGAATATTTTCAGGGGGATCTTAATCCGCTGTGCTAGTCAGTGTTTGAATGACTGAGTCTAAAATTAATGGCCTGCTCGTGTATTTGTATCTGTCTTGAATCGATAAATTTGATAGGGGCCTTTCTCGGCAATGTACTTGTCTGGCTTGGCAATAACATATTGAAGAGAGCTGGCTGTGACGTATAACCAGCCGTCCGGGCCAAAGCTGAAACCATCAGGCCAACGAAGTTTAGGATCTTTTATGAGAGTTTCTAAGTTCCCCTGAATATTCATTTTAACAATAGCGGAGTGCTCTAAATCACTCAGGTATATATTGCCCTCATTGTCGGTCGTAATGTCGTCACTCATGGTTTTTAAGTCGAAACGTTCTACTTTCTCTTGAAGCTGTTCTGGGCTTAGATTAATGTTATTTAAATCACTAATACGAAGTCTGTGCAGGTATTCATCTGTCACCGGAGCGAAATATAACCACTCTCCTGATCTATCCAGTGCAATAGAGTCAACACCTGGGCGAATGGCAAATACGCCAAACATCAGCATTTTAATACCTTCTACATTCGGGATGAAATAATCAGGATCGACCGAGTCGTGATCTTCCAATACAACTCTTGCAAAGCCATCTTTTACGTCATATACAATAATTGATGGTCTTTTTCCCAGAATACTGGCGTTGGCAATGTAAATGCGTGAGCCATCATGACTGACTTGAAAATCGTTAAGGTGTGAGCCAAAGCCGGCAACATCAGAAGGAAATCGATAGTGATGTACTACCTTCATTGTGTCTATATCAAGGGCGAGCAATTGAGGCGTTTGTTGCCCGTGGTTGGCATAATCGAGTAACCATAATCTATTTTGTCGATCGATTCGGATTGAAAGTACGGAGTTTAAATTGATTTTTGAACTCAGCGGAACTTCTTTAGCTTTGCCATTAACCAGCTCAGCCAGATTGAAGTCGGGAAAACCTTCTGGATGAAAGGTGAAAAATACGCGTCCAGACTCGCTGACAGCAATATTGCCTGGTGGAAAATCGAGGTCCGCCACTTTTTCTAATTTCTCAGAAGAAAGTGTGGGTGTGGATGTTCTATCCGGGAAGGCCTCACCTCCACCGTAGATCGCATCAAAAACAGACGCGCTAAGACCAATTAGCAGAACGACTGAAAATAGTAATATGGCAATAGCTCTAAGCATGATTGAATCTTCTGTTTTGGGTGATGAGGTCGGTTGATTTTGAGAGGGTTATTAAAGCATATTCCTTAAAATGAAACGAACTGCGTTTCAGAAAATCACTTAAGCATGAAAAAAATCCTTGAATTTAAAATCCTCACCCCCAAATAGGATGCAAGGTTAATTCATGTGCTTTTTTAAAAAAGCATCTAGCAAACGATTAATCGCCATTTTAAGTACAAAATTGAGAGATAAATATTTATGTCGACACAAGACAATGCAACTGAAGCTAAACAAGAAACCCTCGGCTTTCAGACGGAAGTAAAACAACTTCTAAATTTGATGATTAACTCTTTATACAGCAATAAAGAGATCTTTTTGCGTGAGTTAATTTCAAATGCATCCGATGCAGAAGATAAGCTACGATTTGAAGCGCTTTCAAATAATGCTTTATATGAAAATGATGGTGATTTAAAAATCCGTTTAGCCTTCGATGAAGAAGCAAAAACAGTGACATTAAGTGATAACGGCATTGGTATGAACCGAGATGATGTTATTAGTCACCTGGGTACGATTGCCAAATCTGGCACAGCAGAGTTTATGAATAAGCTGTCCGGTGATAGTAAACAGGACTCTCAATTAATTGGCCAGTTTGGTGTCGGTTTCTACTCCGCATTTATTGTTGCCAAAAAAGTCGATGTATATACCCGTAAAGCCGGTGCAGATAAGTCTGAAGGCGTGCATTGGAGCTCAGAAGGTGAAGGCGAATTCACCATTGCTGATGTTGAAAAAGCAGATCGTGGTACGACTATTGTCTTACACCTAAAAGATGAAGAAGTTGAATTTGCAAATGGCTGGCGTCTACGTGGCCTGGTTAAGAAGTATTCTGATCATATTGCCTTCCCGGTAGTAATGAAGTCTGAGCCTGCACCGGCTGCTGAAGGTGAAGAACCCGAAGAGCCAAAAGATGAAGCTGTCAACGAAGCGACAGCGCTTTGGTCACTTTCTAAGTCTGAAGTTAAAGAGGAAGAGTATCAGTCTTTCTATAAGCATATTTCTCATGACTTCCAAGATCCAATGACATGGTCGCATAACCGTGTTGAAGGTAAGCTTGAGTACACTAGCTTGCTATATATTCCTTCAAAAGCGCCGTTTGACCTATATAACCGAGAAGTACCCAAAGGCTTAAAGTTATATGTTCAGCGTGTCTTCATCATGGATGAAGCAGAGCAGTTCTTACCGCTTTATCTGCGTTTTGTAAAAGGTATTGTTGATACGCGTGATTTGTCACTAAACGTATCGCGTGAAATTCTTCAGAGTGATAAAACTGTTGAAAACATGAAAACAGCTTTAACGAAGCGTGTCTTGGATATGTTAACCAAAATGGCTAAAAATGATGCTGAGAAATATCAGCAGTTTTGGCTTGAGTTTGGTGCAGTGATTAAAGAAGGTTTAGCTGAAGATCAGATTAACAATGAGAAAATTGCTAAGTTATTAAGGTTTGCCACTACTCATAATGCCTCTGACACACAGAACCAGTCTTTATCTGAATACGTAGAGCGTATGTCAGAAAAGCAAGACAAGATCTATTACGTCAGCGCTGAAAGTTATGCGGCAGGTGTGAGCAGTCCTCATATGGAAATCTTCCGTAAGAAAGGGATCGAAGTACTCGTACTAAGCGAGCGCATTGATGGCTGGATGATTTCTTACTTGAATGAATTTGACGGCAAGCATCTTCAAGATATCACCAAAGGTGAGTTAGACCTGGGTGATGTTGAAGATGAAGAAGATAAAAAACAGAAAGAAGAAGCAAGCAAAACTTACGAAAGCCTGATCGGTCAGATTACTGAGTTGTTAAAGGATAAAGTAGACGAAGTGCGTGTGACGAATCGTTTGACTGATTCTCCAGCTTGCCTGGTATCTGGTGCGCATGATATGGATGCGCAAATGCGTAAAATCATGGAAGCGGCAGGGCAGAAAGTACCTGAGACTAAACCTAGTTTTGAGGTGAACCCTGAGCATCCTTTAGTTAAAAAGCTTAATGAAGAGCAAAATGATGAGCGCTTTAATGACTTGACTCATGTCTTGTTTGATCAAGCTGCATTAGCAAGTGGCGAACAGCTTAAAGAGCCAGGTGCATTTGTCAGCCGTTTGAATAAGCTATTGTTAGATCTATCTAAGTAAATCTAGCCCGTGTTTTAAAAGGGAGTGTCTCGTAGAGATACTCCCTTTTTTTATGTTTGAATAACGGCGGCGCTTGGCAGATTAGGGGTTATAACTGCCGCTCGAATATTTTCTTCCATCACGGTGCACACGTAACATCTCCAAAGTCTTCCCGGTGTGCTCTGATTTATTGTCATCCCGGTGTGCTCTGATTTATTGTCATCCCGGTGTGCTCTGATTTATTGTCATCCCGGTGCGCTCTGATTTATTGTCATCCCGGTGCGCTCTTCAGCCGGGATCCATTCCCTTAAAGCGGAGTATGAAAAGAAGTGGATTCCGGCTCAAGTGACTACCGGAATGACAGCGTGGGGCGACTGCGAGAATAAAAGGGGGCTAGTGCGGCAACGACAATATCCCCCCGGCAGCTTTGTACCATTTCAAGCTGACTTGTCTGAAGAAAATCTGTGCCAGTACGGCCTTATATAGCTAGGGTGACGGTAAACGTAGTCGTGCCGGGAACGCTGTTGAAATCAATATGGCCGTTATGTTTATCAATGATACGCTTGCAGATACCTAAACCTAATCCGCTGCCTTCGCCTGCTGGTTTCGTAGTAAAAAACGAGTCATATATTTTAGGTTGTACCGTTTCTGGAATGCCGGTTCCGGTATCCGTAAAGCTAATGAGAAGATGATCATTTTTGACTTTGGTTTCTATGGTTAATATGCCTTTATTTTGCATAGCATGCAGCGCGTTATGAATAAGGTTAGTCCATACCTGATTGAGTTCATCAGGGTAGCAGTCGATATTCGGGATCTCCCCATAATGTTCAATAACCTCACAGCCTTGCTTTAATAAGCTTCTATAAAGAATTAATACGGTTTTAATACCTTCATTAATATTGCTGTTAACCATGTTTCCGGAATGATCGTGGTGGGTAAAGTTTTTAAGTGCGAAGACAACTTTTGATGCCCGACCAATAGCGGTTTGAATCGTTTCATTGTTACGGCTAATGCCTGTTAGGTTGTATGCTAGTTCGACAATGCTATAACTATTTGAAGAACCTAAAGAGGGTAAAAGTTGAGGAATGTGGGACGTCATTTCCATATCGACTAACATTTCAGCTAGATCTTCAGTCTTATCTATATTTTTCTCATCCATTAAGTCGATAAGCTCTCGTTTAGCTTTACGTTCTTCTCGTGTACTGAGTATTGTTCCGTGCTGTGCTTTTTCCAACAAGGTACAAAGTAGCAAATGTTCTGTCGGGCTAGAATT
>Ga0105348_1001396_pt1 | contig 16355 bp, 16 predicted proteins | sample EN8Hudsemesocosm_2_FD_83504 | JGI IMG/M metagenome (GOLD analysis project Ga0105348, IMG submission 83504) | Methane-oxidizing microbial communities from mesocosms in the Hudson Canyon - EN8C Hudson Canyon | ecosystem: Environmental > Aquatic > Marine > Cold seeps | place: Hudson Canyon... | reverse complement strand
GATGAAGAAAGAAATTACGCCCGCACACTCGATAATTTCCCGATCATCACGCCCTCAGGTGAAATTGCTCAGTTAAGCAACGTCGTCACCCTCACCGACCGTAAAGGCCTGGATTTAGTACGGCATACAGAAGGAACATTAGGGCTGCATATTACCGCAAGCGTTAATCCTAATGAAAATAATGCCAATGTAGTGGTAGCAGAACTAAGTGAAACGTTTCTACCGGATTTAAGCGTAGAATACGGTTTAAAAGTAGACCTCAAAGGCCGTGCTGAAGAACAAGCACAAACGGGTAAAGACATGATGCTCGGTGCTACTGTCGGCTTCACCTTGATTTATATCATTCTCGCCTGGGTATTTGGATCTTACTCTTGGCCAGTTGCCGTATTACTCGCCATTCCCCTAGGTATATCTGGCGCCATCTTAGGCCACTTGGTCTTAGGGTTAGACTTAACCATGCTCTCTTGGTTTGGTTTCTTTGGTTTGTCCGGTATCGTCATTAATGATGCTATCATTCTTGTGACCTTTTATCGGGAGTTACGCGAACAGGGAATGCCGATCAAACAAGCAATTATCGAAGCCTCTTGTCAGCGTTTACGAGCAGTACTACTCACCTCGCTCACCACGGTCGCGGGCTTACTTCCTTTATTATTTGAAACCTCACTGCAAGCACAGTTTTTAATTCCTATGGCCGTCAGTATTTCCTTTGGTTTAGCTTATGCAACGGTATTGATTTTGTTTGTGATTCCGGCATTGATTTCTTTAATTGAAGAAAGGAAAGAACGTTCAGAAAATAGAAAGCAGCAACGTTTGGATAGAGAAGAGTTAGCTTAAGTAGTTTTGTTATTCCTGCGAGCTCTTCAGCTGGAGCCTATGTTTGTTTACCAAATCACCACAAAACTCATAGATTCCGGCAAAAAAGACTATCGAAAATACATAGAAGCAATAAATATTATCAAGAAATACAAGTTCATCACTTCTGTAGTTAAATAACCCATATACCTTTTGTATGGCTATTATTCATGGAAAAACAATTCAAATAGAGTTAACGTACAGGTAATAAGTGAAACGCACAATCCACAAACAAAAAGACTAACTTAATATGGAGAGTAAGATGGAAGAACGTAAAAACATGGTCATTCACTTCATGGATGACAGTAAAGTAGCGTTTGATTTCCCTCAGCAAGAAAAAGACCCAACAATGCTAATAAGGAAAATGGAAAAAGCATTGAATCAGCCTTATGTTGCTATTGAATCTGAAGGAGCGGTTATGCTCTATCCTCGAGATAATATTAAATCAATTCAAATTTACCCTGCACCAGAGAAGATGGCTGATTTTGTAATACGTGGCGCAGAATCTGCCAATTTTTTCTAAAAAATAGATATGCTGCGATGTATCGTCTCTACACCACAGCAGTTATAAATATTAGGACATAGAAGAACTGTAGAGTATTCACTACAGTTCTCTTTAGATTAAAACCACTTTCAAAGAGAATAGACGAAACCGAGTAGAAGCAATAACCTAATCTTTTTCACCTGAATCATTTAAAAACTGAACAGATATGATTGAAATAGGCTTAATAGCTCTAAGCCCATTTCAATACAAATAGATTCAAAAGATATGCAGAAGACTTATTTTGCCAGTTGTGAAAATACCGACGCTGCGTCAAGTTTCCAGTTAGCAACCATTTCTTCAAGATGAACCATGCTTAATTTTTCAGTGTCATTTTCAAGCTGTTTACCTTCGCCTTTACGAACTGCAGTGGCTAGTAACTCACCTGTTTGACTATCTGTTACAGCGACTTCTAGAAATACATCAACATCCTGATCACGAGTACCCAGAGCCATTTTCCCTACACCTAGAACCATTGCAATCGGTAGAATTTCAATAGGTTTCATACCTTCCATACTATGTGCTACACCAGTGATAGCAGGCTTAATGTGTAGTACTCCTTCGCCAGGATCTGTGACGATTTTAAATCGCCCACCTACTGAACTTTCAATTGCTTTATCTACCGACCATGAAAACTGTGTCAGCAAGGTGCTTGTCACTTGTTCTGTTGGCCGCGGCTCTGGATATAATATTGTTTTCTCCAGTATTACAGAGTGATACTTTTGAGCAACAATTTTATGGCTGATCCAGCGCAATGTTTCACCACCACTTGCTGTATCTACTTGTTCTAACTTTGAATAATCTGATAAATAACCTGAATATTCATCTGGCGTCACATAATTAGAAGCACAACCTACTGTTAACGCGGATAAAATCACAACGAAAAACCTAAATATAATTACCATTGTAAATCCCTTTCCTTTTATTAAAAAAATACTTCATGCACTATATTAACGCTATTTCCTAAGCGCTCAGGTCTAATCACTTCCTTAAAGGGAGACACTAGAAAGTCTAAGTGTAGTTGCTTTCCTTTGAATTTCGCCTATTACTGTATTTTATTTTTCACTTCAACTCATGCTTTTTCAGCGCTGTTAGGAATCTCATCAGAACAAACGTCAATAAAGGTAAATAGTGTCAGCAATCATCACCATATTAGTGGCAATCTAAGTCTTGCTATTCTTATCCGGAGAGGGTTAATGTAGGCGATTCTAAAACTTGGATGTTCTTAAGGAGAACTAATTGAAACTTTTCCAGCGTATTAATTTACTTATCATGGTGGTCTTTGTTACCGCATGTGCCAGTGACCTCAACATTAGGTCTGAATACAGCAAGGCCGCCAATTTTAATGATTTCAAATACTACAAGTAGAATCCGGTTGCTAGTAAAGTTGGAACTGTGCTCGATCAGAGCAAAGGAAAAAAAGAAGGCGAAAAGCAGAATCAAACAGGTGTGCTGCTAGATCAAAATATCCGTTTTATGATCGAACAACAACTTGCAGCAAAAGGGATGATTAAACAAGAGCAAGGACCAGTCTACTTCCTGGTTGATTACGGTATCGGGGTCGACAAGAAAATTAATTTAAAGAAGAAAATAGTACGAGAAAACTACGCTAAAGACTTCCATACATTCAGTACCTTTGGCTACTCTGGCCACTATTACACTGGCGTAGTGACAACAATAGGCGCAAGGAATAAAGAAGAACTGATGATTGACCGATATCGCGAGGGAACGATGTCATTGGACTTTTTTGAGCCTGCTGAAAATAAACTGATATGGCATGCGATCGCTGATAAACGACTCGATATTAAGGCACTTCCGTCAAAAGAAAGAGATACACTTATCGAGAAGGTCATAAAGGAGTTACTAGCTAAATTCCCACCTAAGTGACTTTATAGTCGACGGACAATAGGTTTAAACGCTGGGGTCTTAATGGTGATGGAGAGCAAGGCATGATGAATAAATTAACTTTGATCAAACAGATAACTATATGCTTGTCATGCCCGTACAGCCGTTACTCCCCAACATGAATTCATGCCTAGCTGTGTTTCAAGGTCTTCAAAAAGTAACGCTTTTGAAGATGCCTGAGTGGGCAACTAAGCGGACGGTTCCCAGAGTCAAATCTAGATCTACACTGCCTTCAAGAGTAAAATATGCTGTTGTTAAGGGCTGCCTGTATCAAACAACACCTCGCCTGGTTTTAAAATAATATCTTCTGCTAGCTCAGTCATCCTTCCTACAACGATATAAGTAACCCAAAAATGTATTTATTCATTCAACTCAGTACTCCAAACCATTCATTCCTTCATGAAAATACTGCCTGATAATGTCTCTCAATTCTTCCTGAAAAACCTCTTCTTTCCCGCCGTATTTATCATAGAGAGGTTTAGCAATCCGATTGAAGGCTTCGAGCAGAAGCGGATCAAAGTGAGAGCCACTCCCCTCCTCCAAGGTTTCCATTGCCGCTTCAAAAGACCACGCTTCTTTATAGGGCCGCTTCGAAGTCAGTGCATCAAAAACATCGGCAATTGAAAATATACGTGCAGTAATAGGAATGCCTTCACCAGCGAGGCACCCTGGGTACCCTTTTCCTGTCATCTTTTCATGATGAGAAAGAACAACTTCCATGGCGTCGTGCAGCCAGGTTGACCGTTGAATAATCTCACGCCCTTGCTCCACATGAGTTTTCATTATTTCAAATTCTTCGTCATTAAGTTTTCCTGGCTTCCATAAAATTTCATCTGGAATACCTATTTTGCCAATATCGTGTAGAAAAGCCCCTTTGATGAGGGTACGCATGGTTTGATTCGGAAGGTTCAACTCTTCGCCAATACGAACGGCATAAATGGTGACCCGATAGTTATGCGCATTGGTATCACTGTCACGCTGGGCGATGGCGCTACCTAAAGTTTCAAGTGTGTCTAAATTTGCATCGAGAAGCTGCACTGAAAACTGTGTAATACGTCGAGTTAACCGTAAAATAACCGGATAGAGCACTGCGGTCGTCAAAAGAACGATAGCAAAAGCACTGAACATAGCCCTTAACCCACGCGACCGAAATGAATGAATGGTTTCGTCAGAGTAGGCAAAAAAACTGTTAAGAACCCCTACTGTCTTCTGGCTGCTATCGACAATAGGCAAAGCAACCCTTAGGTAAGGGAGGCCTACAACCCGAACAATCTCATGCTGTTCATTACTCTCGCCAGGCATCATTAACCCCATCTCCTGATGTAACTGCTGCAGTGTGCCTACATTCTGTTGCTGCTTGTCAAAAATCTCGGTAATTACTTTTCCACGGACATCATAGACTCCCACAAAAACATACGAACCTAACTTATTCTGACTCTGATTTGATCTAAACTCTTTAACCGCCTGATTAAGTTTCTCAGGTTCCTGGCTATCCAGGTCATCCAATAAATAGCCATAAGTGTTTGAAAAAAATAAAAGCCTGCTGACGGCAACATCAATCGCTTCCTGGCTTACCCTGTCGCGCTCAATAAATAAGGCAGTCAGACCAATCAAAAACGAAATAACAAGACCCACAGCAACAAGACGACAAACAAGCGTGCGGTGCACGAAGGTATGAAGAGAATGTTTACCTGCCATGTTTAGCAATCCTTTGAGGCGTTAAATGCCATATTTAACGCATTTTTTTATTAGCATTTTTCTAATGATAACCGACATAAAAATCGACTACGTACACTTATATACAACTAGCATATGTTTAAAATTAAGTTCGTACTACATAGTGAACTATCTCAAAATTGTAAAAGCAAGTGGCCTATAATTAACTATTAATAGTAACTCGCCATTAATTTGCATTACATATAATATATACTAACTACGTATAATATATTTAATACAATGCAAACTAATGGTGAGGTATTCAATGAATACATTGCAACGAATTGAAGAAGAAATCCAATCTTTACCCTTTGACCAAGTGGATACACTTCAAGTTTGGTTAGATGATTACAAAGCTACTCTATGGGATAAGCAGATCGAAAAAGATGCCAAGAACGGCAAACTTGACGCTCTTATGAACAAAGCAAAAGCAGATTTTAAGGCAGGAAAGTCCGACGAGTTATAAAACATTTTGCAAGCCCTTCATTTTGGGCTGCCTATGAAAAACTCCCCAAGTCTATCCAAAAACTTGCTGATAAAAACTATCAGTTGTTAAAAGAAAACCCTAAATATCCTTCAATACACTTTAAAGCTGTGGGTGGCCCTTGGTCGGCCAGAGTTGGCAACCGTTACCGAGCACTAGCCACCGAAATTGATGACGGCTTTTTATGGTTTTGGATTGGTACGCATGAAGAATACAACAAGCTCATAAACTAAACACTTAGACAACTAAGATTATTAGGGTGGGTGTCTATATTAAGTTCGGCGCCATGGTGTAAGGTTCAATTTCAAAGGTCCAGTCATCGGCATGTGCCATTGAAACGACACTACACAGAGATAAGGTCAATGTTCGGTTACTGACGCGGGTTATCAAGTTGGATATAGCCATTTAGGTCATTTTTCACAGGCCTATAAAAACAGTTCGGCATGCTCCCTAAACAAACATCTCTAACTTAGTTCATGATTCAGATGGGCAACAAAGATATTTAAAATTGTCTTGTACTGTTTGATCAAAACGACGCACCAATTGTCAAAAAAAGGGTAACAGTATTTGCACACTGTTACCCTTTCATCGAACTCAAGAGCAGACTTAGTAAACCTAAAAAATATTAGGTATCTATAACCTTTAGCTTAATGGAATGGGAACAAGTAATTCATCCAAGCATTCATTCTCAAAATCACCTTTCTCATTATTGCCACATGATGCATATGTTCACTATAAATAGCTGACTGCCCAAACGCACCACCTGGTACTTTATCGGCATACTCTTCATATCTAGGGTCAGTAATTTCAATAACGACAGGAATACGTCCAGGACGAGCAGCACCTTGGGCGTTAACCAAACCACCCGATGCTTGTATTTGCCCTTCAGCAATTGCAGGAAACACTGAAGTTACCTTTCCAGAAAAAACCATACCCGGAATACCATCAAATGCCACTTCAGCCTCATTACCTACTTCTAATCTCAACAAGCTATTTTGGCGAAACCAGCCAATATGGTAGCTTCTTTCCTTATGCACAAATACCATGGCAGGCCGCAAGGGTATATTCACGGCTAACATGCCTGGACGCAATGCAACTTGAGTCACGTATCCGTCTGTAGGCGCTACTACCACCGTACTGTCTAGGTTATAAACAGCCGTAGATAACTGAGCTTTAACATTATTGACTTGTGCTATTGCTAAATCTAAATCCCTTTTCTTACCAACCCCTCTAGTTACTAACTTTTTGGCTCTCGACATATCTTGCTGAGCTGCAGTTAATTGCGCTTTAAGTGAAGCCACTTTATTTTCAAAGGGTAAAGGGTCAATTTTAAATAACACATCGCCTTTCTTTAATTTAGTATTCCCCGTCACAGGTACTTCAATCACTCTGCCTTTCACAATAGGAACGATCGGCGTGGTAACAAAGTATTCACGACTAATTTCAGAGTAAGGGTGGTTATAGTTCATTAAAAAAACGAGCGTGCCAATTAGTAAAACGCCACCTAAGCCTGCGGTAGGCACACTCCATTTATTAAGTGGAATTTTGAATACTTTAAATATAACGACACAAATAGCGGTATAAGTTAGTAATAATAATAAATCCATTATTCTGCCCCTCCTTTGTTCGCTATCAACTCGACTTGAGCCGTTAATACGTCAAGTTTTTTCTCTAATTCAGCAACATGTGATTCGGTTGACTTACCATCTGAAAAGCCCCACCCACGGTCTTCACGATAGAGTGTTGCCCAAATCCACAAAAAGGGCCATAACACGTGAAGCGTGAATAAGCTTACCCATCCTGCGACATGAATAGCATCCTGATGTGGATGCCCTCTATGTTTGGAAATTTCATAGGGGATATCATGAATAACAATGATCCCATAAAAGAGAGTTAAGCCTACAAAGAACAATAAACCCAAAGCAAAATATTCTAACATTTGACACCACACTTAATAAAAATAAGCCTAAAGCGATGAACGATAGACAATAGAGTGAAACAGCGAGCAGTACATACACTAATAGAAAACATGCACCTCAATTCAAGACCAGTTTTTAAATAATTACAACAAATCTGTCAACAAAATCCCGACACCTAATCGCTCAGTATCATTGTTATAATCAACCAAACTCTCACCATAACCGTTAAAATATTGGACAAAACCTTTCAAATGACCAAATAAAGGAAAACTCCAACCTAATTCAACAGCGCCTTTGTTGTTTGAACGTAAATTATTGTGCCCCATCAGACTAAACTCATGTTCATTCCAACGGTAGGCTGAACGTAATTCAAAATGCCCCATGAATTTTTCAATGTCTGGGTTATCATCACCTTTAGATTCACCCGGATCATCTTTTTTATCTTCTTTCAATCGGTACCACGGGCGCAACGACAATGCGAAGTTATCTTTTTCAAACAAGAAACTTGTATAAGCCCTATTCCAACTTCGAGAAAGAAGTTGTGTACGCCCATTCGACTGATGTTCCACGCCAACAATCACGCCCGTATTACCGTCAAAAGGATGCCAATTAAGCGCAGTTAAATAAAACACTTCTGGCTGATAATTAGTTTCACGAAAAGGAGCCGAAATCTCGCTAGCGTATAACTGCCACCAAGCTTGAAGCGTAAACCCGACATAAAAACCATCAGAGTCGGTAAATATAGGTTTGCTCGTTAATGGAACTTTAATACTAAGCTGAAACTTAGCTTCATAGTGTTTTATTTCATCGGCCCAATCACTGTTGAATTTATAAGCCTCTCGGTTCAATTTGTCACTATGAGTATAAGGCAAGATATAGTTCTGCTTGTGCGCGGTTATAGTATGCCGATTCCACTGCGTTTGTCTTTCTGCTAAAAAACGTTCACTAATGGCACCGCTCTGAACGCCTTCTTGTTTCGATTTATGAATGTTTGCTTGGCAAGTTTCCCTAATCGATTGAACGTCATCGTCATTGTCAGCACCTGCCATCTTCGACAAGATACATTCATCATATGAAGCGGCTATCGCAATGTTAGCAGTAAAAGACAGCACTATTACCAAATACACGTTTCTCATTTCATTTATCCCTGTTAATACGTAATATTAAAGTTCAATTTCCTTGTTAAACAAGCATTCAAAGTGCATCAGGCAAGCCCTCTATCAAACGCCCAACCATCCCCTTAAGTCGACGAGAGCGCTCTTCATCACTTAAATCATCACCAACAATGTACACTTGAATAGCTCCTTGCCACATAAGCTTTGCACTACTGCCTTTGTGCTCGCTAACAATAACCAACAAAGAACCTTTTTTATATTGGTTAATTGACTCGGCTATTTGAGGGTAAGCCCTAAAAAATGGAGCCGCTTTTTGAATACTTTTATCACCAAGTACGACCATGGCTGATACCAAGTAGTCTGCATGTTGATTATCAACCAGAAATTGAAATTTTTGGTCTTGAATTGAGTCAGCAATATAGCTGGCAATCGTATTTCGTGCTTGCACACTTATTTTAATGTCAGATAAAGCATCATCCACATAAAGGTCTGAGTACCAGGCAAATGTATTTCCTTTCAAAGGATGAAAATCTGGATTTGATACAAATGCTGCCGAGAACTTCCGTGCTTCTTGCTTAGCCAAAAAGTTGCTCTTAAGTGAGCATGAAGTAAGCACTATATTTGTTAAAGCTATCATTATGAAACTTAGAATGAGCTTTCGAAAATTTAAACTACACATATATTTATCCGTGTTTTATCTATTATGGTGTTAATGGCTTAAATCAATATTGGGTTTCCAATCTACCCACTTCTCCTTCGCTTTAGTATGTAGTTTATAAATACTCCCGTTTTGAGCAGGTGTTTGCCCTTCTTCTAATGCAGGTGTCGCCATTGCGATACCTCCAGATAAAAGAGACTCAATCGATTCAGTCGATACTTTAACGCCTGAAAACAAACCCGCATCAATTTTCAGCCCACTACTATTCCAAAAAACGGTATTGTTTTTCGCTAAAGACTGGTATTCAGGATAAATATTCACATAAATCTGTACACCATTTGCATTCTGCTCTAAATCAACACCAATCACTTCACCGACACGAATTTGTCGATAATTTATCGCATCACCCACCTTAATAGACCCTAATAAATCTCCCTTAAGTACAATGTTGAGGCCTTTGTTACTGGCTCTCTTTACTGGGGGTCGGTCAATTCCGACAAAGTCGTATGTCGCCTGGCCTTTGCCGGGTGAAATTTCCAAGTAAGTGCCGGTAACTAATGTTTCGATATTCTTCACCTTGGTCAGACCTACTTCAGGTTTCACTAACCAAATACGTGAATCTTTCCGGGCATGCGCCATGGCACCCCCTCTTAAAACGGCATCAACAACAACTGAACTTAAGTCTTTTTCGAAACGAATTTGAGTAACCTCACCCACTTTCTGGTCTTGATATTTGATTGGCATATTGACGCGTAAGCCTGTTGCCTGATCAAAGCTAATGCGTATATTTACGCCTGCCTGCTTTGCGACATCCACGTCATCATAAAGCTCGTAGATTGCATTGTCTTTTGCTTGTTTAGAGGAAGCCCCTTCTTTGGGGGTATAAAATGCTAAGCCACCACGAAGCATGGCTGATAATGATTCGGTATGTAATTTGAAACCTGAAATATCGCCTTTTAAAGAGATACCGCTAACTTGATAGAACCGGCTATTCGTTTTTACTAAATCCTGATTTTTCTTTGGAATATGTGCAAATATGTCTACCCCTCCACGCTTCTTATTTAAACTCACGCCCTGCACTTCACCCACCTTTATGCTCTGGTAGAAAATACCTACACCTCGCTTTAACGAACCGGCTTTTTCTGCCTCTATAACAAACTGAAGACCTGCGCTTGAAGCGTCAAATACGGGGGAATTGACTTGTGCTTTGAATTTTTTTCTTGCTTTGCCTTTTCCAGGTATAAGCGTGATATACCCTCCTTTTAAGACTGCATCGAAGTTCCCCTCAGTTAAGGATGGGGTTACTAACCAAAACTGTGTTTTGTCCCTTAAAGCCCAGCTAAACTTGGGGTTGATTCCTACTTCAGCAGTGAAATTTTTAAGATTTTTATCTATATCTAATGCCTTTACTTCGCCAACTGTCACACCATTAAATAACACAGGTGTAATTCCCGCCTCAATTCCATTGGCAGAAGGAAAATCTATGAACACGGAATAACTATACTGCGCATCATCATGGTCACGATATAATGCATAGATATAACCATTTTGTATTTTTGATGCTTTCTTTCCGTGAGACTCAATGGTATCAAAGGTAATACCACCACTTAGCACACTTAAAAGAGAACCTGTTTCTATTTCAAAGCGCTGCAACCCGCCCTTCAGCTTTACACCTCCGGCATACCAGAACCTTGTTGCACTACTCACTAAATGCTCATATTGGACTTCAATATGCCCAGCGATAACAAACATAGAGCCATTCTTTATTAAGTTTACATTTTGTATAGAGCCTACTTGGGTATGGCGAAACAGAATAGGGTCACCCGGCTTTAGCCCTTCTGCATTGTCAGTTTTTAAGGTTATATGCAAGCCAGGCTCGCTATAATCTAACGCTGGCGCTTGAGGGAGTACTGAGAACTCAGTTATAGGCTCTCCTTTTTCGGAAGGTCTTAAACTGATATATCGACCTTTGACAAGCGTATCCAGATTTGAAATACCAGACAAAGAGGCTTTGGGTGAAACTAGGTAAAACAAAGTATCTGACTTTAAAAATGGCTCTGCTCTTGGGTCTATACTCGCTTTAGCCAAAATTAGTTTTCTATCCAAATCCATTTTAAAACTATTTATTTGCCCAAGGTTGAGCCCTTCAAACAAAATTTTTGTTCCCGCATCTACCTCCGACCCAAAGGGTAAAATAAGCTTTATTGGCAAACCGACCTGTGCAATGTCAAAGTCTTCATAAAGTTGAAAAGTATCTTTATCTTTCTGAGCTGTTTGCTCTATCAAATCGTCCATATTATCAAATGCAATCCCGCCTGTTATTAAGGCTTCAAGGGATTCCGTTTGCAACTTAAAGCCTGACAAACCACCCGTGATTTTAAAGCCACTTGCATTCCAAAAACGACTTTTATATGAAACTAAATCTGAGTATTCTTCCTTAATATGAACTTTAAATTGAACACCTTCTGAAAGTCTATCCAAACTGACCGATGTAACTTCACCAACAGCAATTTGACGGTAGTAAATTTTGCTACCGGTTTGAATTGAGCCCTTTTTATTTGACCTCAAAGTAATATGTAAGCCAGGTACTGAATCGGGTAACGGAGGCGCACTTTCTAAAGCTATATATTCTGTTACAGCACTGGCGTGCTTTTCAGTGCTTGGTCTAAAGGCAATATAATTTCCACTTGTAAGTGTTTCCAGCCCCGACACACCTGACAAAGACACTTCTGGTCTCACCATCCAAAACAGTGCATCTTCACCTAGCATTGCTTTAGCTTGCTTATCCATTTCAATAAAAGCGCTGACCGACTTGAGATCCTTATCTAGTTTAACTTTATAAACAATGCCCGCAGTCAGACCTTTAAAATGAACTTTCGTTTTTCCTGGAACAATGCCCTCAGCCGATTCAAAATGAATGATTATATTGACACCTCTTTCCATATACGCTTTAACGCCAAGATACCCGCCAAAAACAAGTGCAATAAGTGGAATAATCCAGATAGCTGAAATTCCTTTTTTTCGATCAACTTGTATCTGCTCATAATCAGCATTTTTATCATTCATTATTTTTTAAGTCCCAAATTAAACGTGGATCAAAAGCATGTGCGGCAAACATCGTTAAAATAACCATGATGGCAAAAGCGGCTGCACCTTTTCCCGGTACAATTGACGTGATATAGCCTAAGTTAACAACAGCCCCCATAATGGCAACCACAAACACATCAAGCATTGACCATTTACCCAAAAACTCAACCATTCGATATAAGACGGTACGTTGAACAGGCTGTATGTTTGAGTGGCGGTTAGCGGTAATTAATAAAATAATTAAACCAATAATTTTACTTAAGGGTACGAGAAAACTAGCAATAAAAATAATCAAGGCCACAGGTGCCATCCCTAAATTAATTAAAGTAACAATTCCCGACAAGATAGTGTCAGAAGTACCTGAACCAAAATAGTTCACCGTCATAATCGGGAGCGTATTCGCCGGAATAAAGGCAATCAAAGAGGCAATAACTAAAGCCCAGGAGCGTTCAATACTGTTATGTTTGCGAAAGTGAACCGGTGCCAAACAACGCGTGCATAAGCCATCATGCTTGCCTTCAGGTAACTTATTCAACATTTGGCAAGTATGACAGCTTGCTAAGCCCTTTGAGCGAGCTGACCTTAACCTAGCGCTGGCCACTTAACCTCTCCCATACATACTGATTATCCAGAAACTGAGTAACTAAGGTTGCGCTTATCAACAACGAGGCCAGGGAAACAAGCCCTAGCCCGTAGATCGCATCCGCTAAGCCTAAAATTTTATATAACGCAACAACAAGACCAAGCATGAAAACTTCCAACATGCCCCACTCTTCCCATTCATGAAAATAGCGATACAGCCTTATTCCTAAGGTTGAACGTTGGTTCCGTCTGACGAGTATCATTAGATAACAAATAATCAAAAGCCGACTAACGGGAACGATGATGCAGAATATAGATAAGAGTACAGACACTAGATAAAGCTGACTTTGAAATATAGAACTAATACACTGAATTAGAGAGGCTTCGTTTGCTAAACCTACAGCCTTCAAACCAAGCAAAGGTTGTGATATCGCAGGTATAACGGAAATTAGCCCTGCAATTGCAACAGCTAGGGTTCTATTACAGCTGTCTTTCTTTCGTTCATCTAAATTGGATTTGCATCTTGGGCAAGATGCAGTTTCACCCTCGGCAAGAGGTTTGCGTTCCAGTAGAAGATCGCAATCTGAACAAGCAAGCCATTGCTGTAGATCTAATTGTTCTTCTGTAGATAGGTTAACTAGCTCAGGCAAAACAAATTCCTTTTATCACTCCGACTATCTGCAGCTGTAATGCGATAGAAAGCGGCCGATATACAGTCAATAAAACCCAAATTTCTTTAAATTGTTTAGATAATTTGATTGGTGCCTTATCGAGACGGGAACGATGCTAACAATTCCAACATTCTAGCGTAGACTTTTTCTTCATCCACCGTAGAGTTATTAATATTAGTCAGGTCTCTTGATGAAGATGCTTTCCACACAACCATTTTAGTTTTAGTATCTACCGCATTCACCAATATTTGTGCTTCATATACTGCCTCTAAGGATGAGCGTGTATAGATATTCCCTTTTACCGGAATACTTTGCTGTACTAACTTTTCACTTTCATGAATAACAATATGATAAGCAACGACCAAATCAGCTTTCGACTCTTCTACTTTTTGAAAACCCTTTTCACTCAATACCATTGACATGTTTCGCGTAATAGCATCTAAAAAAGTGGTATCACTGATCGTCGTTGAAGTAACTGAAAAGGTTTCATATTGAGAGAAATCAATATGATCGTTCATTGAATAATAGACATCTAATGGCGGTACCTGACAGGCAGATAAAAACAAAGTCAACAACATGAAAGCTGATATTTTAGAATATTTATAAACGGCTGAAATATTAACAGTTAGCATCGCTATATTGATCATAATTTATTCTTTTTAGATGGATTAAAATGAACTTACTTGTATGTTTTACTAACGCTATATTAACTCGCGCCTGCACAACAGAACACGCTGTTTAATTGGAGCAACTTTAATAGTATAGAAGGTATTTAACATATTGAAACTTACGCTGACGCGTTTATTTAGCCCACCGATTTGTCCAAGGCTTAGCTGTAATCCCATGTAAAACTACACTCAAAACAATCGTTAATACCACTGTAGTAACAATCGTATTGCTATTAGGCAAATTAGCATTAATTGCAATAACGGCAAAAACAATACTCGCTAAGCCCCGAGGGCCAAACCACCCTAAAAATACTTTACCCTCTAAGGACACGCCCGTACCCAATAAAGAAATAAATATAGGCAGCATACGTATAAGCGTTAAACTGAGTAATGAATAAACAACAATAGGCCATGTAAGGTTAGGAATTGACGTACCCACAGCAGCAGCACCAAACAATACCCATGTTATTAATGCAAATGTATCACCGATACCTTCAGAAGAGTGCAACAAAGCTTCTCGTTGGTTTTTTAACAAATACCCAAAAAGTAAGCCGCCACAAAAAGCGGCTATAAAACCACTTCCTCCTACCGCCTGCGCAGTTGTAAAACTCGTAATAGCCAGCGCGAAAACATATACCTGTGACCACGTTTTAGTCACCCACTTTTTCATAAAAGCATATTGAATAAGGTGGGAAGCAAAAAAGACCATTGTGATGCCAACAAATAAACCAATACCCAACTCTTCAGCTAGCAATGTCAAAACAAGGTGATCGCTGGCACCATGGCCAGTACCCGTCCCTCCAGCCGCTAAAGCAAGAAATAAAAATAAAATGGGAACACACATCCCATCATTGAGGCCGCTTTCAGCATTAAGCCCTTGACGAAAATCAGCGGGGACTGAATCATTTTTTAGCACCGCTTGGCCTAATGCCGCATCAGTGGGTGCGAGTATTGTTGCCAATATCCCAATTTCTAATAAAGACAACTGGTCGAAAAGTAGTACGCCTACACCAAAGCCTGAAAGCAAGACTAAGGGCAAACCAATTAATAACATCCTGACTGGGATTGATGAGGACTTACGCAGTATTTTTAAATCAGCGCCTGCCGCATCATTAAATAACACAAGCGCTAAAGTCAGCTCTGCAAGCAATTTTATGGTGGGCGCATCGGGCTTGAATGACAACCACCCTAAGCCTAATGGGCCTATTAAAAAACCAGCAAAGATAAAAATGATGGGACCTGTTATCCAGGATTTCTCCACACGCCCTGCGACACAGCTAAACATCAAAATAAAGACCGTAATTAACGCCATATCTTGATACATAAACCCACCTCAATTTTTGTTTTTAATAACGTATAGCGCCTTAAATACTGAGAGGGAACCGACTAACACGCTCAAAAACCTGTATGTCAATATTTGTTATCAATACTTGCACACCCTCCTTAAATGGTCAATAATTGACCAACTCACTATTTGGGTATGATTATGCATATTAATAGCCTCAGCTCACTATATTCTATTGCACCCGGCCCCCCAAACAGCCCCATAAAACCGGAAGCAGGGTTAAGCCCTGAGCAATCAAATAATGCTATTGATCGAGTCGACGCAACTAGGGCTCAAATTGATAATACCCGAGAGACAGTTCGTCAAGCCGCCACCAACACCATTGAGCGCCGTACTCAACGTAATAATATAGAAACATATATTCAGTCCTCTTCTCAAGCTACGGGTAAAGATGAATCAACTATTTCATTGTATACACCAGCGCCATTAGAACCCATTGATGTAACAGATGTACGAAAATTTCAAAGGCAGGCTTTTAGAAATGAAGTCAGTGAGATCATCTCTAACAAGGTTGACTCGCCACAACAAGCGCTACAACAGCGAATAGAAGCGATAGTCTCTGAACGAGCGGATGAACCAAATCTTATTGATGTCGCTATTTAAGCTATTGATATCATATTTTTATCGTAAACAAACCCGGTTCATAAGCCCCTATACTCACAATCTTATATTTAACAAGTACTTAAATTAGAACTTACTAGTAAAGGCTTTTACGCATAAATAAATGGTGTTTTGTAATTACTTATTAGCAGTTTTGTAAGAAGCATCGCTTCCTACAAAACTGAATAGTGATTTATTAAGATTGAGAAGGG
>Ga0105348_1001391_pt1 | contig 16396 bp, 18 predicted proteins | sample EN8Hudsemesocosm_2_FD_83504 | JGI IMG/M metagenome (GOLD analysis project Ga0105348, IMG submission 83504) | Methane-oxidizing microbial communities from mesocosms in the Hudson Canyon - EN8C Hudson Canyon | ecosystem: Environmental > Aquatic > Marine > Cold seeps | place: Hudson Canyon... | reverse complement strand
TAATGCTCCAGGCCCGCCAGTACTGATTCCGCTAGAGCGTAAAGTATCCATAAAATTACGCATATTCAGGCTCTCACGAATATTATTCTCGGTATACAGCTCACCTCGGTGATTAAGCCCATAAGCACCCTTCTCTACCACTTCTGCTGCTAAGGGAATATCCCCTGTAATAACAAGATCTCCAGCACACAGCCTTTTTACTATTTCATTATCAGCAACATCAAACCCTGAAGCTACTTGAATAAACGCTATGTAACGCGAGGGCGGCGTACGGATAAATTGATTAGCAACAAAAGTCACTTGCACCTGCGTGCGCTCTGCCGCTCGACATAAAATATCTTTAATAACCACCGGACATGCATCCGCATCTACCCATATATTCATAGCACTCCTCTTCCTCTTTTATTGAAAAGCTGCAGACTAACTTCAGCGACAACTCATTCACAAGATAACACGCAAAAAAAAAGGCAAGATCTCAAATGAAATCTTACCCTTTTTACACCCTAAGGTGGTGGTACTACTTACGTAGTACCTGATAGCACTTTATAATTAAAGAGCTACGATGTTCTCTGCTTGAGGACCTTTATCACCTTGAGTTACAGTGAACTCAACTTTTTGACCTTCAGCTAAAGTTTTAAAACCTGAACCTGAGATAGCGCTGAAATGAGCGAAAACATCAGGACCTGATTCTTGCTCAATAAAGCCAAAACCTTTAGATTCGTTGAACCATTTAACTGTACCAGTAGTAGTAGACATAATAATATCCTATTTAATTTCAAGAGTAATTGATGCCTTAAATAATTAAGGCGGTTTTGCTAGAAGTTTTGTTATTACTTATAAAAACAGGACGATCTACTAAAGATAAAACACTAAAGATAAAACATCGAAACAGCGTGCATAAATATAAGACGTACTTTCAAGCTGTGCAAAATTATATAGAGATCTATCCTCTAGTCAATAACTTTCTCTATAAATACTAAATTTAGTACGTTTTTTTGCTAAGCCTAGTTCAACCAACCGTATTAACTATTGGCCAACACTATCTAACGCTTGGACAATACTTAGGTACTCTTCCTACTTAGGCTGGTACAAAAACATAGCTAAAGCAGATAGGCCAATAAAAATATACAGTGTATTAAAGCTATCTCCTAACACATACATAAGCAGCCCATATAAACCAATGCTTTCACAGACTAGCATAGAAATAAAGATAGTGAATAAGTAACGAGATTTAGCCGACTGGTGAGCCTAGCTCGTTTGATTTAAGCGCACTAAAACATGCCTAACGAATTTCATAAGCGGGAAACTAAAAATTGCCACCACGTAAAGTATCGTTCGCAAAACAACACGATCTTGCAACTCATAAGCAAATTGTATTTGCTCAGCATAAATATGGCATACAGCAACCATAGCCACCAAACTCATTAAAGCAACAGCCCTAATAATACCCGCACCTAAAAGGTCAGCTTGTATTTCCTGCTCTGATCTAGTCATTATTATTTTGTCTTTTGTTGTTCTAAACGGTATGTATGTAATATAACCATAAATGCAAAAAAGTCATACAAGCCATGAATGATAATCGGCGTCAACAAGTTACGGGTGTTGTCATAATCTAAATACATACCCAGGTACACACTGACTGCCGTTGCCATAATGAAATACAACAAGGTAACCGCATGAATTAAACCAAAAATTAAACTGCTAATAAGCAGTCCTGCCATCATACCCCAAGAATTTTCTAACCAAGGCTGAATAACACCTCGAAACAAAACCTCTTCCGAGATCCCCGCAATAGCCGCCAAAACAAATAAATCAGTCCAGTGGTGCTGCGCAAGACTAGGCCCTAAAGTATCGTGCAAAACTTTTCGTATTTTTGTTAATGCCTCCGACTTCGTTTGATTCAAAGCCAAAAAAATAATACATAACGGCAACGTCCCTAAAATACCATTAAAAACAACCTGCTCATTAAAATTAAGATAGGCAAACGGATCAACACCCGCAACCCAGCCTAAAACAATGGCCACTAAAATTAACGAGCTCTCAAAATAACAAGCCGTTTTAAAAAATTTATCTGGATTCATCGAAGGTTCATTCATAATGCATTTGATGCGATAATAGCGTTTTATACGATATTTTTAAGGATATTAGACGTGCAATGTTTCATTTACAAAAGTAACAAAAAAGCAGACCTATATTTATATTTAGATAAACAAGATGACTTTTCCAGCGTCCCCGGAACAATACTTAAAAGCATCGGGCAACCTGAGTATGTCATGCAGTTAGAGATTACACCTGAGCGCAAACTCGCTCGTGAAAATGCCGCCGACGTAATCAACGGCATTAATGAAAATGGCTTTTTCATTCAGATGCCACCGGCAACGTACACGGCACCAATAAACTTACACTAAAAACAGAGAAGTAGAGGTAAATCTTAGCTAGATTTACCTCTACATCAACTTATGCCCTAGGCAATGTGACGCCTTGCTGCCCTTGATACTTACCGCCTCGATCCTTATAAGACGTTTCACACACTTCATCGCCACCAAAAAATAGCATTTGGGCCACTCCCTCATTAGCATAAATTCTTGCTGGAAGTGGTGTCGTATTAGAAAATTCCAAAGTCACATGCCCTTCCCATTCAGGCTCTAAGGGTGTGACATTCACGATAATTCCACAGCGAGCATAGGTTGATTTCCCTAAACATATAGTCAACACGTCGCGCGGAATACGGAAAAATTCTACAGTACGTGCTAGAGCAAATGAATTAGGCGGAATAATACACACATCAGACTTAACATCAACAAAGCTAGCTTCACTAAAGTTTTTCGGATCAACAATGGCAGAATTGATATTGGTAAAGATTTTGAATTCATCTGAACAGCGCACATCATAGCCGTAGCTAGATGTACCATATGAAATCACTTTCCCTTGCGCCGACTCTCTAACTTGACCTGCTTCGAAAGGCTCAATCATGCCTTGCTCTTGCGCCATGCGACGAATCCACTTGTCTGATTTTATGCTCATTATTGTCTTTGTGATGTTAATTCAAAAAATACTGTAATTTTATCCTAAATTCAGCCTGCAGCACAGTAAAGCAGCCTTACTGTGCAACAGTTGGCATTAACAACTTGCGATACTTAGGTATTTTGCACCACGATATTAGGAAACTTGTTGCTAAAATCTTTACCTTTTAATGCCAATTTAGCCGACATTTTACGTGCAATTTCTTTATATATTTCGTTAACTCGACTATCAGGATCTGCCACTACAGTCGGGCGACCACAATCTGCATACTGACGAATATGAATATCCAAAGGCAATGAACCTAATAATTCAATATTATTTTTCTCTGCCATAGAAACTCCACCACCCGATCCAAAAATAGCTTCTTCATGTCCGCAGTTACTACAAATATGCATGCTCATGTTTTCAACAACACCCAAAATAGGCACATTAACTTTCTCAAACATACCCAAGCCACGTTGCGCATCAATTAAGGCAATATCTTGTGGTGTAGTGACAATCACAGCCCCGCTAACCGGAATCTGTTGCGCTAAAGTCAACTGAATATCCCCTGTACCAGGCGGTAAATCAACAATTAAATAATCCACATTAGCCCAATTTGTATCATTTAATAATTGCTGCAAGGCATTAGTCACCATCGGACCACGCCAAATCATCGGTTGATCTGCATCAATTAAATAACCAATTGAAATAGTTTGCACACCATAAGACACTTTAGGCATCATCGTTTTGTTATCCTGACTCTCAGGATACCCAGATAAACCCAGCATAGTTGGAATACTTGGACCGTAAATATCCGCATCCAAGATACCCACTGTCGCACCTTCAGCTGCTAAAGCTAAAGCCAAGTTCACAGAAGTAGTAGATTTCCCAACACCACCCTTTCCAGACGCCACGGCAATAATATTTTTCACATTAGCAATCGGCTTTAAATTATTCTGTACGGCATGCGAAACGATATTAACTTTAATATCCACCTCGACCGAACTAACACCCTCTAAAGCATTAATTTGCTCAGCAATTTGCTGCTTAAAACCCTCGACAAAGCTTTTAGCTGGGTAACCAAGCTCCAAACGAACCACGACATTACCACCTTCGACGACAATTGATTTAACAGAGCGTGCCGCGACTAAATCCGTTTCAACATTTGGATCGATAATGTTTTTTAATAAATTTTCTATATCTACTTTTTCAATCGTGGCCATATAAGTAATTCCGTAGCGAGTAAGTTAAAAATAAAACAATAACCAAGTATTTTACTTGGTTATTGTTCAGCATTCTAGTTTTCCTGCTGTTTTCTATCGAAATAGTAAACTATTTTATGCCATAATAACGCTATTATTTTAGCCTCATACTACAAGTCATTTCTTAGTCTATGTCAGATCGAAAAATCCTTATTACCAGCGCTCTTCCCTATGCTAATGGCCCCATTCATTTAGGTCATTTAGTTGAATATATTCAAACTGACATTTGGTCACGCTTTCAAAAGCAACGCGGCAATGAATGCTATTATATCTGCGCTGACGATACACATGGCACTCCCATCATGCTTAAAGCTGACCGCGAAGGCATAAAACCAGAAGATTTAATCGCTCAAGTAGGTAAGGAACACCTAGCTGATTTCACCGAGTTTGGCATTGAATTTGACAATTATCACAGTACCCACTCAAAAGTAAACAAGCATTTCTCCAGTTTAATCTATGAGCGCTTGCGCGATGATGGGCACATTAGCTCACGCAGCATTACTCAGGCTTACGACCCCGTAAAAGAAATGTTCTTGCCAGATCGCTTTATTAAAGGTAACTGCCCTAAATGTAATGCCAAAGATCAATACGGTGATAACTGCGAAGTTTGCGGCGCAACCTATTCACCTATCGAATTAAAAAATGCAATATCTGCAGTGTCAGGCGAAAAACCGATAGAAAAGGATTCTGTACATTATTTCTTCAAATTGGCTGATTTTAATAACATGCTCAAAGAGTGGACTACTTCTGAAGGCCACTTGCAGCCAGAGGTCAGTAATAAATTAGCAGAATGGTTAGAAAACGGTTTGCAGGACTGGGATATTTCTCGTGATGCGCCTTATTTTGGCTTCGAAATACCTGATGCACCCGGAAAATATTTTTATGTTTGGTTAGATGCTCCTGTTGGTTACATGGCAAGCTTCAAAAACCTATGCACTAAAACTGATTTAGATTTTGATGAATTTTGGGCTCTGGACAGCAAAACAGAGCTGTACCATTTTATCGGTAAAGACATTATTTATTTCCACGCCTTATTCTGGCCAGCCATGCTTCATGGCGCTAAGTTCAGAACACCAAGCGCGGTTTTCGCTCATGGTTTCTTAACCGTTAACGGCGAGAAAATGTCTAAATCACGTGGTACTTTCATTAAAGCACGCACCTATTTAGATCATTTAGACCCTGAATATCTACGCTATTACTTCGCTGCAAAACTAAGTGCTGGCGTTGACGATATAGACTTAAGTTTTGAAGATTTCACGCAACGCGTAAACTCCGATTTAGTAGGTAAAGTGGTCAATATTGCTAGTCGTTGTAGCGGTTTTATTAAAAAACGCTTTGATGGAAAATTATCCGCTCAATGCGCAGAGCCTGAACTATTCCAACAATTCACATTAGCCAGCGAAAACATTGCCTCGCTATACGAAGCACGCGAATACGGCAAAGCCATGCGCGAGATTATGGCCTTAGCAGATAAAGCTAATCAATATATTGACGAGAAGAAACCTTGGTTAATTGCCAAAGAAGAAGGTAAAGATCAAGAGTTACATGAAATATGCTCAATCGGCATTAATTTATTTCGCTTATTAGTTGCCTACCTAAAGCCAGTACTGCCAAAATTAGCAACAGAAAGTGAAGATTTTTTAAATATCGAAAGTCAGCCATGGCCAAGCAATGCACAACCTTTAGTTAGCCATGAAATTAAAGCCTTCAAAGCCTTAATGACTCGCGTAGAAGAACCTAAAATCGCCGCAATTATTGAAGATTCTAAAGAAAATCTAGAAAAAATAGTCACACCAGTAGCAAAGAAATTTGACCCCATTGCTGATGAAATAGAGTTCGATGATTTTGCTAAAATTGATTTACGGATCGCTAAAATTGTAAAAGCAGAACACGTTAAAGGCGCTGATAAATTACTACAATTAACAGTAGATATAGGCGATGAAACACTTAATGTTTTTGCAGGTATTAAATCCGCATATAAACCCGAAGACCTAGAGGGAAAGCTGACCGTTGTTGTTGCAAATCTAAAACCGCGCAAGATGAAATTCGGCATGTCTGAAGGCATGGTATTAGCAGCAGGCCCAGGCGGTGAAGACCTATGGGTATTACACCCTGACGATGGCGCTGTTGCGGGAATGCGAGTTAAATAACACTCCACACAGGTAAGCTGGGTTAATTTTTTAAAATTTACACAAACAACCTAACACAGCAACCCAATACTGAAATTAGACTCAACATTACTGACCCTGTTTTATCCTGCTGTTTAAAAATTCAAGCATATCCTCATTTTGTACGCGCGCATAAATATCGTCTACGTACACACTCAAGTCAATCGACTCGAATTTCACATCATCCCCTAAAAAATAATGCATAGGCAACCAACCTTCACTCCGCCTTAGCACCTGAATATCTACAATATCTTGCTCTATAAGCACATATTCTTGGACACTAGGCATATTGATGTAAGACATCAATTTAGTGGTTTCATCCATTCGCCTTGTTGATTTAGATAGCACCTCAATGATAATACTCGGTGTTTCTGTGTAATACGCTTCAGACTCATCAAATGCACAGTCGACCATAAAATCAGGGTAGAAAAACTTATCTGCTACCTTGAGCTTAATATCTGAACCTAAAGGTTCACAGGGGGAATTCTTTAAATATACGCCTATATTCATAGCAAGGTTCATGCAAATACGCTCATGATTAATACTTGCACCCGCCATGGCGTAAACCCTTCCTTCTATATATTCGTGCTTCCTATTACTGCTTAATTCAGAGTTCAAATAATCACTAATACTAACTAGATTATGCTCTTGAGCTGCCAACATACCAAACCTCCTTACTTGCACCTAAGAAATAAAAAGAAATACCGCGACCTTCAAAATATACTACATACAGGTAATTCACATCAAACATCATATGGAGGATAAAGTTACAGTTCCACTTTGTTAGAAAGCTAAATTTCAGGCAAAAAAAAGGCCTACAAAGTAGGCCTTTTTCTTAGTCACTTAAAGTAAAAATTAAGCTTCTAATTCAGCTAAACGATTAGCTAATAATTCTTCTAAAGTTACTAGTGCTTTTTCGAAGCCCTTAATACCTTCAGCAAGTTTATCAGTTGCCATACGATCGGCTGCATGCATTTTATCAAAAGTTGCTTTATCAACATTGATTTCTTCAAGATCCATTAATGCTGCTTTTTCAGGATCAAGTTTACGTGGTAACTCACCTTCAGTTGCTTGCAATTCCGCTAATAAAGCAGGCGCAATAGTTAATAAATCACAACCAGCTAATTCAGTAATCTCACCTAAGTTACGGAAGCTTGCACCCATAACTTCAGTCTTGAAACCAAATTTTTTATAGTAGTTGTAAATCTCTGTAACAGAAACAACACCAGGATCTTCAGCTGGCTCATAAGAATCACGACCTGAATCTTTTTTGTACCAGTCAAGAATACGACCAACAAACGGAGAAATTAAGGTAATTCCATTTTGCGCACAAGCAATTGCTTGGTGTTTACCAAAAATCAAAGTTAAATTAGTATGAATACCTTCTTTTTCAAGAACTGCTGCCGCTTGAATACCTTCCCAGGTGGCTGCAACCTTAATTAAGATACGCTCACGATTTACACCAGCAGCTTCATACTGAGCAATTAAATCACGACCTTAGCGATAGTTGCATCTGTATCAAAAGAAAGACGCGCATCAACTTCTGTAGAAACACGACCAGGTACAATCTCAAGAATCTTAAGACCAAAAGAAACTGCTAAACGGTCAAAAGCAAGAGTTACAACCTCTGCAGCAGATGCAGCTGCACCTAATGTTGTACGTGCAGCTTTTAAAGTATCATCAACAATAGCTTGATACTGTGGCATTTGGGCTGCAGCAGTAATCAATGAAGGGTTAGTTGTTGCATCACGTGGTGTGAATTTTTCGATTGCAGCGATATCACCTGTATCAGCAACAGCAACAGTTACTGCTTTAAGTTGATCTAATAAATTAGCCATATATTGACACCTTTTATAATTAAATAATAAAAAAACCAACACACTACGTGTCGATAAATTAGGGAACACGCTAGAATTTATTCTGCGCTACTAAGCTAAATTTTGTTATAGCTTAAGTTTTCTTAATTGGTAATACTCTCTGCCTATATAAGTTATAGCTATGCAATTTATATAGGTAGAGCAAACAATAAATCCACTTTTCTTAATTCTAATGCAATTAAGAAAAGTGGATTTAATCGATAGCCCAGCCTAAATATTGTAACAAAAATTATTACCTTCAGCCTATTCAAGACTGAAAGTAATATAAGTACTAAATATTTAAACTAGCCTGCTTGTTGGCTCAAGTATTTTTCAACACCTGTTAAAGCAACAACTGGCTCAGCCACTTCATCAATAGCTTCTACAGCAACCTGCTTTGCAGCACTAACTTGTTTTGCTAAATATTTAGCAACGCTGCTAGTCGTATGCTTTGGCTTGCTCTCTAAATATTGAGCGACACCAGTTAGCTTATTACTAACAACGGCAGGTTTGTTTTTAGCCTCTAGTGCTTGTTTAAGCATATATTTACTAACACTAGTAACTGTTGTTACTTTGCGAGTTGCTAAATACTTAGAAACACCACTTTTGACTGGCTTTGCATCAACATTATCCGCTAAGTATTTAGCTACACCTGTTGCGCCTTTGACAGCAACTTTAGCTTTATTAGCTTGTTTAGCAGCAATAGCTTGTCTTGCGACATACTTAGCCACACTACTTGTTTGCGCTTGTCCTTGCAGGTATTTATCGACACCGCTTGGCCCTCTAGAGGTTGCGCTGTGCTCATTTAAATACTTAGCGACTCCAGTCAGCCCATCCGAAGATGCACTTGCGCTTTCATCACTACGATAAACAGCTTGAGTGGATGATTTTTTACTGGAAAAAATATCTGATATAAAGCCAAACATACTTACCCCCGGTTCTGGTTACGCATATACTTTTCTACGCCTGTGGTTTTGTTTGCCGCAGCTTTTTTCTGCTCTACAACTCTTTGGGCAACATATTTAGCAACACCTGATTTAGGTGTTGGTTGGTTTGCCTCTAAATATTTAGCTACACCTGAAAGTTTAGGCGCTTTGCTCTGTAAGTATTTAGCTACACCAGTTAAACCACTGACGCTTTCATTACTTGATTTAGCTTTACGCTTACTAAAAAAACCACCAGACTTAGCCGACCCTTTAGTTTTAGCTGTACCTTTAGATTTTTTAGAATACAAAAATCCTGCAACACCTAAAACAACGATAGCAAAAAGAGGATTCATTGAAGACTCTTCACCCGCTGCCGCTGCCGCTGCCTCAGCAGCCTCTTCTTCTACTTTTTCTGACCACACAGCTAAAGTAATCGATTCATTATTTATATCTACTTTTTTATGCTTATATTCTGTATCGTGATAAAGCACTTCTGGCTGAAAAGTAGCTGCTGGATAATTAGCATCTGGTTTTGTTTTTTCGCCTAAAGTTGCAGTTGAACTATTAGATGAAGAGCCTTCATGCTTATAGTCTGCATCTTGGAATAAAACTTTGGGTTGAAAGTCCGCTGCCTGGTAGTCATTCCCCGCCATTACAAGAGGACTTGCAAGGAATAAGGCAGTAAATATGCCTTTTTTGATATTATTTTTTTTCACGCAATTCACCTATATGTCGTAAGAAACGAAGGAAGCCACTGATCAAGTATAACTAATCAGTGGCTATTCGTAAATGAGGAGAAAAATCTCCTCTATACGTTTTTTAGACTATAAAACTTCTTTTACAGTTTTAACAACGTTATCAACTGTGAAGCCAAAGTGCTCCATCAATACTCCGCCTGGTGCAGATTCACCAAAAGTATCGATACCAACAACACCACCTTCTAAGCCAACATATTTACGCCAGAAGTCAGTCACACCCGCTTCAACCGCAACACGCTTAACGCCTGGAATTAAGATGCTATCTTTATAAGCTTGATCTTGACGATCAAACACATTAGTAGATGGCATAGAAACAACGCGTGCATTAATACCTTCAGAAGCAAGTGCATCTTGAGCTTTAGCAGCTAAGTCAACTTCAGAACCTGTTGCAATTAAAATAACTTGTACATCACCTTTTTCTTCTGATAACACGTATGCACCTTTGCGCATAGCAGCAAAGTCAGCTACGTCATGTTTACGACCAGGAATACCTTGACGACTTAATACTAAGCTAGATGGACCATCTAAACGCTCAACAGCAGCAGTCCAAGCAACAGCAACTTCAACTGAATCAGCAGGACGCCATACATCCATATTTGGAATGTAACGCATTGCAGATGTGTTTTCGATAGGCTGATGAGTTGGACCATCTTCACCCTGACCGATAGAGTCATGAGTTAAGACTGCAACCGTACGAATTTTCATCAATGCAGCCATGCGGAACGCACTTTTTGCATAATCAGAGAACATATGGAATGTTCCACCGAATGGCATTAAACCACCGTGTAGAGCCATACCATTCATGATTGCGTACATACCGAACTCACGCACACCGTAAGAGATGTAGTTACCATTCTCTTTACCGCTAACGTGCTTGAAATCAGCACAACTGGTTAAGTTAGAGCCCGTTAAATCAGCAGAACCACCTAAAAATTCAGGCAGTGCAGGCGCTAGTGCTGCAATGATATTTTGTGATGCTTTACGAGATGCAACACTTGCTGCAGCTTCGTTAGTTTCAGCAATAATTTTATCCGTTGCTTCTTTCCAGTTTGCAGGTAATTCTTTCGCCATACGACGTTTGAATTCTGCTGCTAATTCAGGAAATTCTTTTGCATAAGCTGCAAATTTAACATCCCAAGCAGATTCTTTATCCGCACCAGCAGTTTTAGCATCCCAACCCGCATACACATCAGCAGGAATTTCAAAAGGAGCAGAAGTCCAGCCTAGTTGCTCACGTGTTAATGCAACTTCTTCATCACCTAATGCAGCACCGTGACAGTCATGGCTACCGCTTTTATTAGGAGAACCAAAACCAATAATTGTTTTACAACAAATTAGAGATGGACGATCTTTTTCAGCTTTAGCTAATACGATAGCTGCATTAATAGAATCAGAATCATGTCCATCTACTGAAATCACATGCCAGCCATAAGACTCAAAACGTCTTACTGTGTCATCTGTATACCAACCGTCAATATGTCCATCAATAGAGATATTATTATCATCCCAGAATGCGATCAAGTTACCTAGACCCCATGTACCGGCAAGAGAACATGCTTCGTGAGAAATACCTTCCATCAAACAACCATCACCCATAAATACATAAGTATTATGATCAACGATATCATGGCCTGGCTTGTTGAATTCAGCAGCAAGTAACTTTTCAGCCATTGCAAAACCAACACCGTTGGTAATACCTTGACCTAAAGGACCTGTTGTCGTTTCAATGCCAGTTGCATAACTGTACTCAGGATGACCTGCGCATTTTGAATGTAATTGACGGAATGTTTTTAATTCATCCATAGGCAGGTCGTAACCTGTCAAATGTAATAATGAATAAATCAACATAGATCCATGGCCATTTGATAATACAAAACGGTCGCGATCAGCCCAATCAGGGTTGGTTGGATTATGCTTTAAATGGTCATTCCACAATACTTCGGCGATATCCGCCATGCCCATAGGTGCACCAGGATGACCTGATTTTGCTTTTTGAACAGCATCCATGCTCAAAGCGCGTATGGCGTTCGCAAGTTCTCTACGCGAAGACATATTCTTCTCCTGAGTTATTTTATAAGTTATTAAACGTAAAAATAGACATGTGTTAAAGCATGTCTATTATATGATCTTTTCTGGGAGTTTAAAAAAAACGAGCGGCAACCGCCGCTCGTTTTCCCTGTTACTCTAAGTTAGCGTGCCTTTCTCTCATTATTTCTTCTGGAATACCTTTCTCATGAATCATATGAGAAACAGTCGCTTCTAAAAATAATAATGTCGACAATTCAAATACGGTTCCCATTGGCATACCCTTGACTTTACTATACATCTCAGGAGTTCCAATTTGGAAAACGCCATCAGCTAAATCGCCAATAGTTGAATCGCTTTTAGTCGAGATCAACATAATATCAGCGCCAACATCTTTCGCTTTCTTTGTAAAAGCAACCAACTGCTCAGTTTCACCCGAACCTGAAATAATGATTAATAAATCACCTTTCTTGATGCTTGGCGTTACAATCTCGCCAACAACGCTAACATCATAGCCACTGTGCACTAATCTCATAGCAAAAAAATTGCCTACAAGTTCAGATCGCCCAGCACCCGCTAAAACGATGCGATTTGCTTTGTCTAGCATTGCTGTCAACTTTTCATCATACGAGTCATCAGTTGCTGCAAGAATGCTGGATAATTTATCTACGATAAGTTGTTGATGCATAATATTTAGTCCTTATGCAGCGTCAACTAATTCACGAATTTCGCGAGCAGCTTCAGCTGGAGATGCCGCGCCGTAAATAGCAGCACCAACAACAATGATAGATGCACCAGCACGAACTACGTCTTGAACTGTAGACTGATTAATACCACCAGCAACAGAAACACGAACGCTTAGACCTAAGTCAGCAATAGCAGCTAAATCATTAAATGGTGTATCGCCAGCTGCTTGAGCGTCAAGACCTGTGTGTACACCAACGATTTGTGCACCAGCTTCTACAGTTGCACGTGCACAAGCTACTTTATCATCAACATTGATTAAATCAATTTGAGCTTCTGCGCCATAAGCGTTTGCAGCAGCGATAACACCTTTACAAGTTGCTAAACCAGAAACACCTAATACTGTACAGATATCTGCACCAGCAGCATAAAAAGGAGTTGCTTCGTATTCGCCAGCATCCATTGTTTTAAGGTCAACTAATAACAATTTGTTTGGAAATCTAGCTTTTAATTCTGTTACTAAGTTAATACCATTGTGTTTGATACATGGTGTACCGATTTCGAAGATATCAACTGATTCAGCTACTTGCTCAGCAAGTGCGATAGTTGCGTCGAAATCTAAAGAATCTAATGCCATTTGAATTAATGGTGTTGCCATGTTATGTACTCCGATTTAGTTATAATTTTGTTACATACTTTTATTTTTATGCGAACGGAACTTTAAATCAGAAAGCAGGCTTATGTCAAACCCTAATCTATTGCTTAATCCATTAAAAACTTTCTGCTTATTCTATTCACACCCTACTTTAAGCTTTGCTTAATTCCATAATTGAGCAATTAATTGCCCATACATCCTTTAATTAACAACAACTAACCTCACCATTTTGAAGAGGTTTATTGATTTCTTTAAACACAAAAAAAGAGCTTTCCCTTTTCTTTAATTATTTTTGTTTGTGTAGTCTATATATTCGAAAACAGCCACAATCTTGCTTACCCCAGTAACATTCTGCACTACTTTTGCAGCCGCCACCCCCTCTTCCTCATGCACGATGCCCATCAAATACACTACTTTTCTTTCTGTAATAACTTTAACTCGCGTCGCATCAAAACCAGGTTTTCCTTTCACCTCAGTTAGTGCATCTTTAACTTTAATTGTTATTAATGCATCCTCACTACGCTCTTGCATAGTCGAGATAGGAGCAACGACCATTTCATTATGCACCAATTTTACACCAGAAATAATTCGTATATTTGCAATTATTTTTTCTCGTATAGCTTCAGACTCAGCCTCACCTGTGACCAGCACTTTACCATTATAAGAAGTAATATTAAAGTGAGCATGCTCCTTTACATCATCCAAAGTATGTAATTCAATGATTGCACTATCTTCAATATTCTCATCCAAGGTAATAACCGCACTACTACGCCTATCATGCAAAAATGAAAGGCCTGTTAGTTCAGCAAGACCATTAGCTAGGCTACTACATCCCGTTAAGCTAAATATAAAAAAAAACACTAAACTTAACTTCATAACAATTGGTTACCAAATAATTGTGTATCTATCAAATCACACAAACAATGTGTAATCAAAAGGTGCGCTTCATGAATTCTTACCGCTGACTGGCTAGGAACACAAAGACATACATCTGATTCATGCAACAGAGCAGACAAAGAACTCTCATTTTCCACATTGAGCAATATTACTGCCATTTTCTTATCGTGCGCGGCATTGATCAACTTGACTAGATTCAGACTACTCTCTTCAGTGCTATAAAGCAACAACACGTCAGATGCCTGCCCTAAAGCACGTAATTGCTTGGCAAATACATCATCATAATGCTGAGTACTTGCGATCGCAGTGAGCATTTGCACATCATTTACCAATGAGATTGCAGGCAACGATGGCCTTTCTCGCTCATAGCGATTAACCATTATTGATGCAAAATGCTGAGCACTTGCAACTGACGCACCATTACCGCAACTTAATACTTTTTTATCTGCCAGCAAGGCATTAACAATTTGCTGCGCAGCAAATTCTATCAGCTCAGCCAATTCGCTCAAGATAAGCTGTTGTGTTTGAATACTTTCTGTAATCTGATGATTTATATTTGCTTGCAGACTCATATTTTAAAATGCATTTTTTACCCATTGAGGAGAACTATCTCCTGTGATTGCTACAACATCAAACCTAATTGGCTGATCAATTTTCTTTGCTACTACATAATGCTTTGTCGCCGTAATAATACGTGCTTGTTTAGTCGAGGTAACACTTTCCAAAGCGCTACCGTAACGATCATTTTTTCGGTACCTTACTTCGACAACGACTAGAACTCCCTTTTCATTCATAAGCAAATCCAACTCGCCCCATTTACAGCGGTAATTACGTTCCACCAAAACTTGTCCTTGCTGCAAAAGAAAACTCAAAGCCCGATCTTCATACAAATCGCCTTTTTCTATTGATGTTACCTTCTTAGTAAGCACGTGATTCTTCTTCAGGCTTGATAAGTATCTCCTTCTCTAACAAGAACTCCGAAGCATTACCTTGAAAATCAACAGGCATATTCTCCGCAGTATCAATTAACAACGCCTCCCCTTGCTTAAATTTAGCACATATTAAACGACGTTCAATTCGGTTAACTGCATTTAATGATAGCCCGCCAATGGCACCTTGATACTGCATTGAATCTAGCTTATTAAGGTGCGGAACCACATTATACGCATCTATACCAAACGCTATTAAACTTAAAAAGCTATCTGGAAATTGCTCCCATGTACTTTGTAGCGTGCGTTTATCTAGGTCACCTTGATAAGCCTGCTCAAATAACCAAGGGATGCTACAGAACCCCACACCTTCCAAGTCTATATCTTTTTTCGGCGCAGACTGCCCACCATAGACCCTTGATAAACCATAAACGGCAATCGATTCAGCACGATTATGATAAAACTGTGGATTAATCAATCGCGCCACCTTATTGGGTGCGACCATAAATATGACATCAACATCTTGTCGCCGATAAGGATTAGATTCGATATTTGCGACAACCTTAGACAGCACCTGAATACGGTACTGACTTTCATTTATATTTAGCAACTGCTTTACTGGAAAGCTAAAATCCTTCGCTCCCCTTTCAAAAGTCTGAACCTCTAGTACATCACCCTCCAAATCGTTCCATGCATTTTTGAAATAGGTAGCTAGACGCTCGCCGTCCATTGTATTCGGCGCTAGAATAATGGCATTTTTATGCCCCTCAAAACGCGCCTGATTAGTCGCCTGCTGCACTTCATCAAGAGGACTTAATGCGAACTGGTACAAATTTACCTTAAACAATTCCTCTACATAGTTTAAAGCCAAAACAGGCACTGAGAACTCTGCCCCCGCGGCTAGCTGACTAATAAGCTGTTTATTAAGCGGCCCTACAACCAACTGCGCTCCATCTGCAACAGCTTCATGATAAAGCGCGACAATATCTTTACTTTGAGTATCATAAAAATGCAAATTAGGGCGTTGCGCATCTTGCTGATGTTGATAATAAGCCGCCATAACCCCCTCTTTAACGGCTTGAGCATGAGCAACATAGGGACCTGATTCCGGCAAAAAAACTGCAATTTCGTTAATATCACCAATATTAACTCTGCTTGTGGAAAAATAACCCGATGCAATTAACAACTGCCCTGGGTGTTGCATATATTTCTGCATCCAGCTGTCTAATG
>Ga0105348_1001388_pt1 | contig 16415 bp, 14 predicted proteins | sample EN8Hudsemesocosm_2_FD_83504 | JGI IMG/M metagenome (GOLD analysis project Ga0105348, IMG submission 83504) | Methane-oxidizing microbial communities from mesocosms in the Hudson Canyon - EN8C Hudson Canyon | ecosystem: Environmental > Aquatic > Marine > Cold seeps | place: Hudson Canyon... | reverse complement strand
TCGGGGAGCCAATTCTTTCTTATTCCTCTTATAAAAATTTTATTTCCTAGACTCTCTATCTAACTAGATAACTAAACTTAATCCATAAAAAATCCCACAAAAAAACTCAAGCACTTAACTCAAACCTTCTCGTAGGACCTTTGATTAACCTAGCTAAAGACTAGCTTTCAGGAGACGCCGCCGACACCATCTTTTTAAGCTCACCAGATTCATATAATTCAGAAATAATATCACACCCACCAACCAACTCGCCTTTAATATAAAGCTGGGGAAATGTTGGCCAATTTGAATAAACCTTCAAATTTTCTCTAAGCTCAGGGTTATCCAAAATATTAATATAAGCAAAACGCTCTTCGCAGGCCATTAAAGCCTGAGATGTTTTAGCGGAAAAGCCACACTGAGGCTGTTGAGGCGACCCTTTCATATAAAGAAGAATATCATTACCTTCAATTTGCTCTTTGATCGTATCCATAATTGACATATAAACAATACCTATTCGTTCGTTTGCTAAAAAACCCTAGTTTACTCGTTTTTTTAATAACCAACCATATTAGTCAACTATTTTTTGTTACGCGAATAGCTTATTGATTTCGAGGAACTGACAATCTATTTGAAATACCCGCATTTTCAAGCTAACATTAAATATTCCAGGTAGCACTATAGCTGCCTTTTTGCGTTTTTAAGAGATGCGTTTTTAAGAGAATATAATGAGCACTGAACCAGCATTAATGAATACCTACGGCCGTTTACCTGTTGCATTTGAAAGCGGCGACGGCGTTTGGCTTTATGACACTGACGGCAACAAATATTTCGATACCTTTTGCGGTATCGCTGTTTGCGGTTTAGGCCATGCCCACCCTGCAATATCAAAAGCACTTAGGGATCAAGCTGGCCGCCTAGTTCATTGCTCAAACCTTTATCATTCCCCATTACAAATCAAGCTGGCACAGACCCTTTGCGCCATATCTGACATGGACAATGTATTTTTCTCAAACTCCGGTGCAGAAGCCAATGAAGCCGCGATCAAAATTGCAAGAAAGTTTGGTCATGATAAAGGCATCAAGACACCAACCATTATCGTTATGGAGCAGTCATTCCACGGCAGAACCATGGCAACATTAACAGCCACCGGCAATCGAAAAGTTCATGCAGGCTTTGAACCGCTTTTAAGCGGCTTTGCAAGAGCCCCTTTTAATGACTTGGATGCGATTAATAAAATTGCCGAGTCAAACCCGGATATCGTTGCGATTATGCTTGAGCCAATTCAAGGTGAAGGCGGTCTAAGCATCGCCGAAGAAAACTACCTTAAATCAATTAGGGACATTTGTGACCACCAAGGCTGGCTACTTATTCTAGATGAAGTACAAACCGGTAACGGTCGAACAGGCAGCTATTTCGCTTACCAACAACTTGGCTTCATCCCTGACGTTGTCACCACTGCAAAGGGCTTGGGCAATGGCTACCCAATTGGCGCCTGCTTAGCCAAGGGCGAAGCAAGCAAAGTATTAACACCTGGCTCACACGGTTCAACCTTTGGCGGCAACCCTCTAGGTTGCGCAGCAGCATTAGCAACTATTGAACAGATCCAATCAAACGACCTTTGCTCTAGAGCAAGTATATTGGGCGACAGGATCGTAGAAAGACTGAAAGAAGAACTACTGAGTGCAACCTATATTCAGGATATTCGTGGTTCAGGCCTCATGATCGGCATTGAACTAAAAGAATCGTGTTCTGAACTAGTCCCTTTAGCTAAAGCTAAAGGCTTATTGCTAAACGTCACATCTGACAAGGTGATTCGACTACTGCCACCATTAAATATGACAGATGAAGAGTGTGACTTTTTAATTGACGCAGTCACCCAGATCATCCGTTTATATGCAGCAGACGACCGTGGAAAGCCTAGACCTTTCTAGCTAGGCACCTCACGTCATTTTTATGTACACTTATTTTTAGATCTACAATACACCAGAGAACACCATGGCATTAAGACACTTCCTAACGCTCACAGACCTTTCCAGTCACGAACTAAAGCAAGTTATCAAGCGCGCAATCATATTAAAAACCGAGCACAAACAAGGTAATATTTACGAACCACTCAAAAACAGAGTGCTAGCACTTATTTTTGAAAAGTCCTCAACACGTACTCGCGTTTCGTTTGAATCAGGCATGGCGCAATTTGGTGGATCTTCATTATTTCTATCACCAAGAGATACCCAACTAGGCCGTGGTGAACCTGTAGAAGATAGTGCTAAAGTGCTTTCACGCATGGTTGATGCAATTACCATTCGTACTTTTGAACATGAAAAACTAGCACTTTTCGCTAAACACTCCTCTGTCCCTGTCATTAATGCATTAACTGATGATTTCCACCCTTGTCAGCTTTTAGCCGATATGCAAACTTATCAAGAGCACCGAGGCTCCATCGAGGGTAAAAAGGTTGTTTGGGTAGGTGACGGCAATAATATGTGCAGCTCATTTATTAATGCTGCCAAGCTCCTGAATTTCGAACTAGTCATATCATCGCCACTTGGCTACGACCCCTCGGAACCATTACTCAAAGCCAACACAAAACATGCACATATTGTTCGTAACCCGAGCGCAGCAGTAAAAAATGCTGACTTAGTGGTTACAGATGTATGGGCTTCAATGGGCCAAGAAGATGAACAAAAAAAGCGTATAGCTGACTTTAGAGAGTACCAGGTAAACCCTGAACTGATGTCACATGCAAATTCAGATGCGTTATTCATGCACTGCCTACCCGCTCACCGCGGCGAAGAAATCAGCGAAGATATGCTAGAACATCCGTCTTCAGTTGTTTTTGATGAAGCAGAAAACCGACTACACTCTCAAAAGTCATTACTAGAATTCTTGCTTTGCAATGCTTGATTGAAATCAACAAACTCTTTTAGGGTGGGCCTCTCGCCCACCTAAGAACTCAACCCCACTTGCAAAAACCTCAGGCTCACCACCATGCCCAGCCTTTTAAAGCTAGATAACATCCAATGCAACTATGACAAACAAGTTATCATCAAAGATTTGTCATTATCCCTCTCCAAAGGCGACATCGGCTGCTTACTAGGCCCTAGCGGCTGCGGAAAGAGCACCATATTAAGAGCCATTGCAGGCTTTGAGCCACTTGTAAGCGGCTCAATATCCTTAAATAACCAAACAATTTCCTCAACAAAACATATTTTAGCCCCCGAAAAACGACATATTGGAATGGTTTTTCAGGACTACGCCCTATTCCCACACCTCACTATTGTAGAAAATATTTCATTTGGCTTGAAACAGAAAAAGAGTCAGATAAATAAAAACAAAATAGCTGAACTTATTGAACTTGTTGACCTAAATGGTTATGAAAAACGCTATCCACATGAGCTCTCAGGAGGCCAACAGCAGCGCGTTGCGCTCGCTAGAGCCTTAGCCCCTGAGCCTTCATTAATTTTACTCGACGAACCTTTTTCAAACCTGGATGCTGAATTGAGAACCCGATTAAGCATCGACATTAGAGATATTTTAAAAGAACTCAATATTAGCGCTATCCTGGTCACGCATGATCAAAAAGAAGCTTTTGCAATGTGCGACAATATTGGCGTTATTGACCGCGGCACAATCCAGCAATGGGGAAAGCCTTATGAGTTATACCACGAACCAGTAAATCGCTTTGTTGCCTGCTTTATAGGAAGAGGCTCTTTTATACAAGGAAATATACTGACACCGGACACATTTTCTAGCGAACTAGGCGCCATTCAAGGAAACAGGGCCTATAACTGGCCTCAAAACAGCCCTGTCGAGATTTTACTTCGTCCTGATGACATTATTTATAATACACACTCAAACCTGAGCGCCACCGTTGACAGCAAAACATTTGCAGGCACATCCACTCAATACTTACTTCAGCTTAGCTCAGGAAAAAAAATCGAAGCACTCTTCCCAAGCCACCAGGATTTTAACGTTGGTGACAAGGTAAGCTTTTCTATCGACGCAGAACATTTGATTGCTTACCCCGCCGGCTAGGCTGTTTTTAGAGGCAGCAACTCAAGGCTCAGAAATCACACGCCTAACTGCATCAAGCCAACCATCATACAAGGATTGCGCTTCTTTCTCACAAAGATCTGGCAAAAAACGATGCTCCAGCTGCCATAAATCTGCAATCTCTTCAGTACTCGAATACATCCCTGTTTGCAGTCCTACCATATAAGCAGCACCCAAAGCCGTTGTTTCAACTTCTCTTGGACGATCAACACGTACATTCAAAATATCAGCTAAAAACTGCACAACCCAATCATTCACCACCATACCACCATCAACACGCAAGGCATTAACGGACGCACCATCTTTTTCCATGGCAATCAATAAATCTCGTGTTTGATAACACACCGACTGCAGACCTGCCGTCACAATTTCTGCTATACCGGTATCGCGGGTCAAACCAAACAAAGCACCTCGTGCATTCGGATCCCAATATGGCGCACCTAAACCTGTAAATGCAGGAACTAAATAAACAGCATTGTTGTAACCCACTTGTTTAGCCAAGTCAGCCGTTTCTCTAGCATCTTTAATTAGCTTAATACCATCGCGCAACCATTGAACGGCAGCTCCAGCAACAAAAATACTCCCCTCCAAGGCATAACAAACCTTACCATTCAGTCGATAAGCAACAGTTGTTAACAACCTGTTTTCAGACACCAACGGTTTATCACCTGTGTTAGCAATCATAAAACAACCTGTTCCATAAGTACTTTTTACCATACCCGGGGTAAAGCAAGCCTGCCCGACCAATGCAGATTGTTGATCTCCGATCATACCTAGAATAGGCAACGATTTACCCAACAACGATGACTCAGTCAAACCAAACTCAGCACTGCTATCTTTCACCTCAGGCAACAAGGAACGAGGAATTTCGAACAATTCAAGCAACTCATCATCCCACTCTTGTGTATGAATATTAAACAAAGAGGTTCTAGAAGCATTTGTAGCGTCAGTTGCATGTGACAGACCATCAGTTAAACGCCATAACAAAAAACAATCAACCGTACCAAAAGCTAACTCACCGCGCTCAGCCTTTTCTCTTGCCCCCTCTACATTTTCAAGAATCCATCGAATTTTACTAGCTGAGAAGTAAGGATCTATAAGCAAGCCAGTTTTATCAGCAATAATTTGCTCAACACCTTTATCATGCAAGTACTGACAAAATTCAGCAGTACGACGATCCTGCCAAACAATCGCTTTGTAAATAGGTACACCCGTATTTCGATCCCAAACAATCGTGGTTTCTCTTTGATTGGTAATACCAATACCTACAATACTCTCAAGACTATCTGAAACCTTCGAAATCACATCTTTGCAAACATTTAAAGTGGTTGACCAAATATCCTCTGGATTATGCTCAACCCAGCCGTCATCAGGAAAATATTGTGGAAACTCACATTGAGACGTAGCCACATGCGCTCCTTTAGCATCAAACAACAAAGCTCGTGAACTTGTTGTCCCTTGATCAATAGAGAGAATGTATTGACTCATAATATTTACCCTGATTTATAAAGTTTATTTTTCATTATAAGATTAGTAGCCAATTATACTAAACAACTAAATTATCCTGAAAAAATACAAAAAAATTAATATAGTATTGTCCAATATTCTCACTACAAGATACCAAGACAATACTATTTTAAGCACTAATGCTATTATTCTTTATTCTGCTAACTACTGTAAGTTATTTACCATGAAACAAACAGAACGCCATACCCAAATTATTGAAATTGTTACTAATTCAGGCTTTGCAACCATTGAAGAGTTAGCCAATAAGTTTGATGTAACACAACAAACCATTCGACGTGATCTCAAAGAGTTAGATAATGACAATAAAATCCAACGATTTCACGGCGGCGCTGGCTTAAATTCATCTACCTTAAACACATCTTATTCCAGCAGAAAGGTTAGCTTCCTAAAAGAGAAACAAAATATCGCTAAAGAGGTTGCAAAAGAAATCCCAGATAATGCCTCATTATTTATTAACATAGGCACAACAACTGAAGCGATTGCTCAAGCACTACTCAATCATCACAACCTTACAATTATCACCAACAACCTCCATGTAGCCAGCATTCTAAGCACCAAAGATGACTTTAAAATCATCATTGCTGGCGGCGTTGTCAGAAACAAAGATGGCGGCGTCATGGGCGAAGCGACCATTGATTTTGTCAGCCAGTTCAAAGTTGACTATGCAATTATAGGCATAAGCGGTATTGATGATTCAGGCGACTTACTCGACTTCGATTATCAGGAAGTTTGCGTATCAAAAGCCATCATTAAGAGTTCGCGCAATATATTTCTTGCCGCCGACCAATCTAAATTTGGCCGCGATGCTATGAGCAGGCTAGGCAATATATCACAAGTCCATCATGTTTTTACCAGCGCAAACCCTTCAGATGCAATTCAAGACATCCTTAAAGAAAATAACATTACCCTATCTATTTGCTAACATTTAATTTCAATTTCCGATCACATTTGAAGCTGTGATCGGATTTTAAATTATAATGTACATTTTTCAACATTAATGTTTATTTTGTGACATAATATTTTCGTTATGTGACTTTAGGTAAATATTATGAACGTAAGCAAGCAAGTTTTTGACCTCGCCATTATTGGTGGAGGTATCAATGGAACAGGCATCGCAGCTGATGCCTCAGGAAGAAACCTAAAAGTGTTTCTTTGCGAACAAAACGATTTAGGATCAGGAACATCCTCAGCAAGTAGCAAGCTTATTCATGGTGGCTTACGTTATCTAGAGCATTATGAATTTCGTTTAGTGAAAGAAGCTCTTGCAGAACGAGAGGTGCTATTAAACAAAGCACCACATCTTGTTTCGCCTCTTAAATTTATCATGCCTCATCGCCCTCACCTGAGACCGGCGTGGATGATTCGCTGCGGCTTGTTTTTGTATGACCATTTAACAAAACGCAACACCCTACCTAAAGCCAGAACAGTTAAACTGGACAACACCTCACCATTTAAAGAAGGTATTTCTAAAGGTTTTGAGTATTATGACTGCTGGGTAGACGATGCAAGATTAGTGGTCACAAATGCCATCGAAGCACGCAATAAAGGTGCGCAAATCCAAACACAAACTGAGTGTAAAAGTATCAAGTTCTCCAATGAGAACAAACTATGGACTGTTGTCCTCTACGACAAAATGGCAAACAATGAGTACACTATTACAGCCAAAAATATCGTCAATGCTTCCGGCCCTTGGCTAAATCAATTTTTAGAGTCAGCTTCATCAGACATTAAACCTGCACGAAAGATCAGGCTGGTCAAAGGTAGCCATATCATAGTTCCACGCGATAAAAGCCATGAAGGTGCCTACATTCTTCAAAATGAAGATAAACGCATCATCTTTGTCTTACCTTATTTAGACCACTTTTCAATTATCGGTACTACCGATAAAGAGTTCACGGGTAAGCCGGAAGCAGTATCCATTGATGACTGGGAAGTTGATTACCTTTTAAAGGTTTACAACCAACATTTCAAAGTAGCAATCTCTGAAACAGATATCATCTCTACTTACTCCGGGATTCGCCCCCTATGCGACGATGAATCACTCGACCCTTCAGCTATCACTCGTGATTACACACTAGAACTTCAAAGCCAAAGCCCTGAAAATGCACTGATTTCTATTTATGGCGGAAAAATAACAACTTACCGCAAGCTTGCTGAATCTGCATTATTAAAACTTAAACCTTTCTTACCTGGAGAAATGAAGACCTGGACAGCCGACTCCCCCTTACCCGGAGCCAAAAACTTTGGTCAACCCCTTGATGAAATCAAGTACATAATCGATAAAAAATACCCCTGGTTAGATAACAAGCAACTGGATCGCTACAGTAAAAGCTATGGCCTGATGTGTCTTGGCTTTCTTGAAGGTAAACAATTCCCTGAAGCCCTGGGCATGAATTTTGGTTTTGATCTTTATCAGGCAGAAATTGATTATCTGATTGAAAATGAATGGGCCTGTAAAGCAGAGGATATTTTGTGGCGAAGAACCAAGCTAGGTCTGTTCTTTAATGATGAACAAGTGAAGCAAGTTGAACTATATATTAAGGATAAGATGGGCATTAATGTAACAACAGAAATAGCCAAGGAAATTGAGCCGCTTGCGGTTTGATAGCCTAGTTTAATTTAGTGACTGAGTTTAGCCTTTAAGACGCTTGGACTTACATACACAACAACGCCGTTTGGGTCGGAATTTATCCAGACCCACATAGTCAAGTTTTTGATCTAAACTGTGCACCTCAAATAAAAGCTTTTAAAGCACTTACAAATTTTAATCTTTCACCTGACTTCTCGGCCACACCAAACTAAATTTAGCCCCCCCCATATCACTTCGACTCAAGAATGCCTGCCCGCCATGCCAATATAAAATACGCCTAACAATGGACAACCCTAAACCATAACCACCTGAACTACGCGTACGACTATCATCTAAGCGCGCAAAAGGGGTAAATACCGATTCCCAATCAGACTCAGGAATACCCGGCCCATCATCTTCAACGTCAATACGACAGGTTTCAGAATCGAAAGCACAAACAACTTTAACTTTAGAATTAGCATAACGTGTAGCATTGCCCACTAAATTCTGAATAGAACGATGTATATATCTAGCTTCAACTTCTGAAATTTTCCATACATCCGAGTCTTCTTTATATTCAGAAAAAATATGCATTTCAGGCTTCACACCACCCTGTTCTAATACCACTTGCTCAACAATAGCGCTTACATCGGCTTCTTGAAACGCTAATATCGGCCCACCTTGCTCTAAACGTGCATAGGTTAATATCTCATCAATTAACTCATCTAGCTCTTGAATATCACCATCAATTCCTCGAACCTGCTTTTGAAGCGCCTCCTGCCCTGGACAATCTTCAATCATCTGGACCCCAAACCTGATTCTAGCAACAGGCGTTCGCAACTCATGAGAAACAGCATGTATCATTTCTTTTTGCACTAGCATTAGGCGCTGAATATGATCAGCCATACTATTGAACGCATCCCCCAGGCGACTTATAGAGTCATCATCACCAGCATTACTAACACGCGCATCAAGCTCACCACGGGAAATTCGACTCGCGGCTGTTTGAATATTTCTTAGACGTCGCTCCAAACGCTGGATTAACAGATAACTTATCAATACAAGCAAACCAACGGTGAATACAAACAAAAACAATAAAATGGGCCAAGAAAGTACTGAGTACTCTTCTGGGAAAATCACCTCAAATATTTGACCATCACTTAGACTCAAAACAGCACTTACACCAGCGCTAGTTTTAGAAACATGATAAGCCTTTTCAGCAAGCCGTCGCTCAATAACTTGTCTTTTTTCAGCGTTTGTTATTTTATTGATATACACACTAAACTGCTCGGAGATATCATCAAGCTGAGCACCGGATAAATCTTCAAGTGAGGACTGCAATGCACTCATTATTTGCTGCAAATAAAAATGATGAATACCGTCTTCATCCAGATCTGACTTAAACCGAATTAACTGCTCATCCTGGTACAAGAACCACGCAAGCAATTCATCATCATTAAATTCAAGCACTACCTGACCAGCATCAAGCCTGGCAAGGCTAAGCTCAGAAACTCCCGCCTCTTTTTTAGTCATCACAGAAATATTCGATTGCTTATCAAGCAAGGCTTCATTTTCTTGAGCTGCAAGATACGCCAAAGGCGGCGAAACAAGTTCAGTCCAATAATGCTCAAAACGCACATAATTAGACAACTTTATAACCGTAAAACTAAAAAGGCCTAGCACAGAAATAACTGTTACTAGACCAACTAGGATTTTAACTATTAATTTACTCAAAATAGACAACCAAAAACATTTATCTTAAAAAGTACTTGTTAAGCTTCTTTTACAAACAAGTAACCCTTACTTCTGACTGTTTTGATACGCCGTGGATGTACAGGGTCATCCCCAATTTTAGGTCGTATACGAGAAACACGCACATCTATCGAACGATCCTGACCGTCGTACTCAATTCCTCTTAACGCCGTAAATATCTCTTCACGACTAAGTACGGTACCCGCATTACTTGAAAGCAACCAAAGCAAATCAAACTCAGCACTGGTCAAATCGATGCTTTCATCATTCAACCAAGCCTCTCGCATCGAACTATCTACAGTAAGATTATTAAACACTAAACGGCTGGACGCTTTTTGATCAGCAGGATTTCCTGCGCTATCTGCAACAGCCCCAGATAACTCCTTAATACGACGTAGTAACGCTCTAATACGAGCAAGTAATACTCTAGGTCGCACGGGCTTGGACATGTAATCATCCGCCCCCATTTCCAAACCAAGTACCTGATCAAGATCATCCGTTCTAGCCGTTAACATTAATATCGGGCCATTATAGCTAGGACGAACTTTCCGACAAATTGATAAACCATCTTCACCCGGCAGCATTAAGTCTAATACCACAAGGTCAGGTTTTTCAGTCAGAATCCTTTCGACAGCATGAGTACCGTTGCCTTCTACAGAAACAACCAAACCATTGCTTTCCAAATATTCTTTTGTAAGATCAGCCAAACGCTCATCATCTTCGACGATCAATATTCGCCATGCTTCACTATTCTCTTCAACTTCCATTGGAATTTTCTTATCTTATGTGTGTGAATTTAAAGGGGTCAGACCTTTTAAAATTAAGGACTTAAGCTTCAAAAATTACTGCCTGTTACAATTAGTATATATGGTGTTTCAAAAAACACATGAAAATATCGAATGAATTTTAAGCATTTCTCATTTTTTTTACATATTTAAGCATTTGTTAATGTTTCCGAGCGCAATTCATGCTCTGTCGCCTCTCGCACTTTAACAACTTCAAGCTCAAAAGTAAGTGTTAAACCTGCTAAAGGGTGGTTTGCATCAATCACGACATCTTCACCCTTTACATCAACCACCTGAACAACTTTTGCTTCTCCACCTGTATTGGTCTGAAATTTCATCCCCACTGAAACCTGTTCGACACCATCAAAAACACTTCTGGAAACAACCGAAGTCAATTCAGGATCATGCTGCCCATAAGCTAGCTCTGGAGGTATAATTGCTTCTATTTTATCCCCTACCGAACGACCAACAACTGCATCTTGTATCCCTTGAATCGTATTTTTACTACCCTGGATAAAAACCATAGGCACCCCCCCTTCAGAAGTATCAATCACCACACCCTCTGAATTTTTCAGCCAATAATTCACTGAATAGACCAATTTTACTGTCATTTTTTTTCCCAATTTTAAGCTCATTACGCAGAACGGCTTTCCAACCAGTCACTACTTATTTTCCAGGTATTTTTAGGGGCACTACTACCCGCAAAAACACCAGCATGCCCGCCAGGCACAACACAAAACTCTTTATCTTGCGATGAAACAATTTCTAATACTTTTCTGGCTGCTGTAACACTCACTAAATTGTCCGCTTCTCCTGCAAATGCAAGAATTGCACATTTAATGGTATTAAATTCTGCACTTGATTCCCCAATTTTCATTTTACCACTGGCGATCTTATTATTTAACATCATGTGAACTGCCATATCTTTTATGGTTTCACCCGGGTAATCAACCATGTCATCAAACCATTTACTCATGGTTAAACTTTCTTGCAAGTATTCTCGATCCCACAAGTTAAGAAACTTATCAAAAGAATTGATAACCGACCCAATAGGATTTGTCAGCTTGAACATTAATGAAGATGTCCACCCTGGCACATGAAAGTAACGCCCAGGCAAATCAAGCAATGAAAAATTAAGAATACTGGAAATAGTTTGTGCCGGTTTATAGATAGTAGACAACACCTTACCCGCAACACCGCTTTGATGCATATCTACCGGACTAGCCACGGTAATTAAATTACGTACATGCTGATCACTAGAGGTCGCCAAATACATTAAGGCTATTAACCCACCCATACAGTAGGAGAAAATTGAAACATCTTCACTACCACTTTCTTTTCTGACACTTTCAAGTACCTGAGGCATCCACTCTAGAACATAAGTTTCAAGCGACAGATCAGAATGATCAGCAGTCACATCGCCCCAATCAACCAAATACACATCATACCCTTGCGCTAAAAAGTAGCGCACAATACTGCGATGCGGCATTAAATCAAAAATCATTGAAGTAGCCGCTAAAGGCGGCACTAACAACAAAGGCGTTTTATGTGTGTCTTGTTTTACTTTTATTTTTTCACCTGAAATCTCTATCTCTTTTTCTTCCAGGGCATGATAATGTCGAACAGACATAATTCTATCAGCATAAATCTCATCATAAGCACTTAGATTCGAGATAATAAAATTATCTGAAAAGGCATACTGCTCCACACCATTTAAGACAGACCAGAATATTTTCCCCGTAAAACCTAGTTTTTTCTTTTTCATACTCATGACTCTTTAATTGTTCTTGAACTTAACTTATAAAACAACGCTACCTATCAATAATAGCTCAGCTTTAAATAAAAAAACCCAGCTAAAGCCGGGTTTTTTTGAATTACAGTGTTTTAGCTAAAGATTTAAAGAGCAGTTTAACCACCCAAAAACTTAATCATAACTCCGGCTGCAACTGCAGAACCGATAACACCCGCAACGTTAGGCCCCATAGCATGCATCAATAAGAAGTTATGCGGATTTGCATCCAAACCAACTTTATTTGAAACACGTGCCGCCATTGGTACAGCTGAAACACCTGCAGAACCGATCAAAGGATTGATCTTAGTTGCACTAAACAAGTTCATAAATTTAGCCATTAATACACCTGTTGCAGTACCGACAGCAAATGCAGCCATACCAAGAACAAGAATACCTAAGGTCTGAAGATCTAAAAACTTGTCTGCACTTAACTTTGAGCCTACTGAAAGACCTAAAAAGATAGTCACAATATTGATCAGTGCATTCTGAGAGGTATCAGAAAGACGCTCCACAACACCAGACTCTTTCATCAAATTACCAAAACAGAACATGCCTAAAAGTGGCGCAGCATCGGGTAAAAATAAAGCAACCAATATAAGCACTGCAATTGGAAACAATATTTTCTCAAGCTGCCCAACAACTCTTAATTGAACCATTGTAATTTTACGCTCAGACTCATTAGTTAAAGCCATCATGATAGGAGGCTGAATAACAGGAACCAAAGCCATGTATGAATACGCGGCTACAGCAATTGCGCCCAATAAATGCGGTGCAAGTACACTAGATACAAAAATAGACGTAGGCCCATCGGCACCACCTATTATACCAATTGTCGCTGCCTCTTTAATGGTAAATGCCATTCCATCAATGCCAAAACTAGTCAATAACGCAGCACCTAAAACGGTACTAAAGATGCCAAATTGAGCTGCAGCACCAAGTAGAATCGTCTTTGGGTTTGCAAGCATAGGACCGAAGTCTGTCATCGCCCCAACACCCATAAAGATAAGCAGTGGCCCAACACCACTTGCGATCACGACGTTATAAAAGTTAGCTAACATCCCGTTTGCATAACCAGCATCAGAAGCAATATTTTGTGCAGCAGCATAAGATGAACTATCAGCATGCTTATAAGCATCTTTAAATGCATATAAAGTTTCTTTGGTTATTTCCTGCCCTACCTCGAACGGAACATCCAAAGCAGCAGACAAGGCTGCTAGCACTTCTGGTTTATGGAAATGAATTGCATTTTCCACAGCCGTTAGTGCCAACCCTGCCTCAGGAATATTCGCCAAAACACCACCAAACCCGATAGGTATAAGCAGCAAAGGCTCAAAGCCTTTCTTTATTGCCAAATATAGAAGAAAGAGACAAACTACGATCATCGCAGCCTGCCCTATCGTGAGATTATATAGACCACTACCGGTCCAGAGATTAAGTATATTCTCCATGAATCGTAAACCTTAGGTTATAGAGTCAATAAAGTGTCGCCGACAGCGACAGAGTCACCAACAGCTACATTAATTGAACCGACAGTACCAGCTTTAGCTGCACGCACTTCGGTTTCCATCTTCATGGCTTCAAGAATCAACAATACGTCACCTTCTTGAATTACCTGACCGACAGACACAACAATCTTAAAGATGTTGCCTGCAAGTGGCGCAGGGACCGGATCGCCACCACCAGCAGGAGCTGCCGCAGCGCCGCCAGTACTAGCAGTTAAAGGTGCAGCGCCATCAACAGGAACCATACCTGTTATATCACCACCTTCTTCAACTTCTACTACATAAGACTGACCACTCACTTCAATGGTGTAAACTTCTTTACCGCCCTCAGACTTTTTAACGTCATCTGCACTTGGCATTGGCTCAAAGGCATCTTTGTTACCACGATTCTCAAGGAACTTAAGACCGATTTGCGGAAACAATGCATAAGTTAATACGTCATCAATTATTTCATCCGCTAATTTAAAGCCTTTATCAGCAGAAGCTGATTTGACATCTTCGGTCAACTTATCCATTTCTGATTCAAGTAGATCAGCTGGTCGACAAGTAATTACTTCTGCACCATCAAGTACACGATCCTGAAGTTCTTTATTAAAGGCAGATGGCGCTGCGCCATATTCACCCTTCAAAATACCTGCAGTTTCTTTAGAAATAGACTTGTAACGCTCTCCCGTTAAGACATTAAGTACGGCTTGGGTACCTACGATCTGAGAGGTGGGTGTTACTAACGGGATGAAACCTAAGTCTTCACGTACACGTGGAATTTCTTCAAGTACTGCATCAAACTTATCAGCAGCGCCCTGCTCCTTTAACTGGTTTTCCATGTTAGTTAACATGCCGCCAGGAACCTGAGCAATCAAAATACGTGAATCAGTTCCACGCAAAGAACCTTCAAATTTAGCGTACTTCTTACGTACTTCACGGAAGTAAGCAGAAATTTCTTCAAGCAAGGTCATATCTAGACCTGTATCACGATCTGTGCCTTGTAGCGCAGCAACAACACTTTCCGTTGCGGTATGGCCATAAGTCATAGACATAGAAGAAATTGCGGTATCAACACGATCAATACCTGCTTCTACAGCTTTTAGAATCGTCATATCTGACAAACCAGAGGTCGCATGTGAGTGCAATTGAACTTCAAGATTTGTTTGTGACTTTAAGCGACTTACTAATTCAAAGGCAGCATAAGGTGTTAATGTACCCGCCATATCTTTGATGCAAATAGAATCCGCACCTAAATCTTCAATCTGTTTAGCAAGGCTAACCCAGTTTTCCAACGTATGAAAAGGACTAGTAGTATAAGAAAGCGTACCTTGTGCGTGTGCGCCATTAGCTTTAACAGCTTTCATCGCACGATCAAGGTTACGAGGGTCATTCATTGCATCAAAAACACGGAACACTTCAACGCCGTTTTTAACTGCACGCTCGACAAACTTATCAACAACATCATCAGCATAATGCCTATAACCTAAGAGGTTTTGGCCTCTTAATAGCATTTGTTGCTTTGTTTTTGGCATTACCTTCTTAAGTTCACGGATACGATCCCATGGATCTTCACCAATAAAACGAATACAGGAGTCAAAAGTTGCACCACCCCATGACTCAAGTGACCAATAGCCAACTTGATCCAGCTTTCCTGCGATAGGAAGCATGTCATCAATACGCATGCGTGTAGCAAGTATAGATTGATGTGCGTCACGTAGCACAACATCGGTAATACCCAATTTTTTCTTTGAGTCAGTCATTATTTATCAAGCCTTCTTTAAAGGTTTAAATCTTTGATCCCGCTCACTTCTTGTGGTCAGAGCGGTACTTAGCAACTGCCGCAGAGAGTACTGCTAACAGCTGTGCATCATTCGATGCATTACTATTTGAATTTGACGCACCTGTTGTAACAGGCTCTGGTTCAGGCGCATACTTGGTAACGAGTTTTGACATAACCGTGGTTACAACAACCAGGACAACCAAAAACACGAAAACAAAGCCCATACCAACCAGCATCAGATTAATTGCATCAGACATTAATTCGGACATATTCTGACTACCTACTGTTTGATTCTATATTTATCTGTAAACAAAACATGCTTACAGCGATCACCAAATTGCACATACAATTATGGCAGCGTAATTTACCTTTAATCGCTTTTATAGGCAACTTGAATCGAACATTAAAGTAAGTTTTTTAACAGAAAGACTTTAGATTTAATATTTTGTAGGATAACAAGGAAGATTAAGAATGTATGGCGCGGCTGGCAGGATTCGAACCTGCGACCACCTGGTTCGAAGCCAGATACTCTATCCAGCTGAGCTACAGCCGCAGAAGATATAATTAAAACATATAGATACAATTTAAAGTGGTGCGGCTGGGAGGATTCGAACCTCCGACCGCCTGGTTCGTAGCCAGGTACTCTATCCAGCTGAGCTACAGCCGCACATCGCTTTAAACTTTTCCG
>Ga0105348_1001386_pt1 | contig 16432 bp, 14 predicted proteins | sample EN8Hudsemesocosm_2_FD_83504 | JGI IMG/M metagenome (GOLD analysis project Ga0105348, IMG submission 83504) | Methane-oxidizing microbial communities from mesocosms in the Hudson Canyon - EN8C Hudson Canyon | ecosystem: Environmental > Aquatic > Marine > Cold seeps | place: Hudson Canyon... | reverse complement strand
TATGGAATTATCAGTAGAAATCAGTAAGTACCCATTAGCGGATGACTATATTCCTGCGATTAAAGATTTTATCGAGCGCTTACAGGCTATCGAAGGTTTGAGTGTGGTGGGTAATACCATGAGCACTCAAGTCTTCGGTGATTATGATCTTGTCATGGATACTTTAAAAGAAGAGATGCGCCGTTCTTACGAACAGTTCGGCAAAGCTATTTTCGTCTGTAAGTTTATCGGTGCTAACTTAGACCCTGCGTTAAACCCGCATGGAGATGTTTAATGGATTCTTTTTATCAAGGCATTGCTAGCGCAGCTCAAGGGATGAGTATTTTAGAAGTGATTGCTGTTATTTTAGGTGTCGCTTACCTAGTACTAGCAATGCGCCAAAATATTCTGTGCTGGTATGCGGCCTTTGGTAGCACCGCAATTTTTAGCTGGTTATTCTGGGACGTAAGCCTAGTGATGGAGTCGGGCTTGAATGTTTATTATTTAATCATGGCTGTTTATGGCTGGTGGGTTTGGCGAGGCAATGCACAAGCAAGTTCAGCCCTCAGTGCCGGAACAACTGCCGGGATTGAAGCGATAGAGATTAAGGCTGTTGAAATAAAACGCTGGTCACTTTCACGTCATGCGTTAGTGATTATAGGCATCCTGCTTATCAGTCTTGCAACAGGATATGGATTGGAACAAAACACCTCAGCGGCATTGCCTTATTTAGACTCTTTTACAACCTGGGGCGCAGTGATTACGACCTATATGGTGGCGCAGAAAATTTTAGAAAACTGGCTGTACTGGTTAGTGATCGATACCGTTGCAATTTATTTATACATCGATAGAGAGTTGTATTTAACCGCATTGCTGATGTGCATTTATGTTGTATTAGCGGTATTGGGCTGGTTCATGTGGTTGAAAGAGTATCGCCAGCAAAACGAAAGCACGACAACTTCTTTAGCAGCTTCTACAGCATGAGTATGACATTAAACGACGTATTGGATGATTGGCCATTATGGGGGCTTTCAACGTCCCCAGTTGAGTCGAATCAGGTTGCTGTGCTTGAAGGAGGTTTAACAAATACCTGTTATCAGCTGTCATTAGCCAGCGGCGAATACATCATTCGTATCAGTGCGGAAAATACCCAAGCTCTGGGTATTGATCGAACGGTCGAAAAAAATATTCATCAGCTGGTATCGAGCCTAAATTTTACCAGTGCTATTCGTTATAGTGATGACGAAGATCGCTATTGGATTCGTGACTATATTGAAGGTGAGGTCTTAGCAGACAATACCGGCCCTGCAGATGGCGGTGCGTTTAATCCTGATTTTTTGACGCACATGGTTGAACAATTAAAAGCACTGCATCAAGTTCCGCTTGAAATAGAATTGCCCTTGGTCAATATCGCGGAGAAGGCAGAATCCTATTGGCAGATGATTGAGGCTAAACAGCCTGATAGCGACATTGTGAAAATGAAGGCATTGATGCAAGTCGCAATGAGTGAACCGCCTGCAGGAAAGTTCTGCCTTTGTCATCTCGACCCTGTATTGGCTAACTGGTTGTATACCGCTGAAGGATTGCAATTATTGGATTGGGAATATGCAGGATTAGCGCATCCATTATGGGATTTAGCGGCCTTGTTTCAGGGAATTAAGCAGTCATTCAATGAATCTAGTGATAAATTACCAAAAGATAGTCAGTCTAAATTTGAAGATGATTTAGAAAATCAGATTCTTTCTATATATGGCGTATCAGATCTAGTGGCATGGCGCAGAGCGTGTGTGCAGATGGAATATCTATCCTCACTTTGGTATCAAGCTCAAGGTAAAACCCCCTGATTTCAAGGGCTGTGGTCTACTCAGTCCTTGTTCTAAGCCTCCCGTATGTTAAACTTATTCGTAATTGAATAACCATTCAGTGGAAATATGGCTAGAGTCGGAACAGAAAAATTACGTAAACAAGAACTAATCCAAGCCACTATTAAATCAATTGAGAACCATGGTTTTCAAGGTACTACGATTTTAACTATTAGCCGACAAGCTAATATGTCGGCAGGTATCATCAGCCACTATTTTGGCAGCAAGCAAGGACTTATCCTTGCCACTATTCGACATCTCCTAGAAGAATTAAAGCAGGGTTTATTGCAGCAGATAATTGACTGTGAACAACCGCTTACGCCTGAACTAAGGCTGCAGATGATCGTTGATACCAACTTTGCTTGTTTTCAGCAGTCGACTTCGGTAACTCGGACTTGGCTTTGTTTTTGGGCTCAAGCGTTACACGACCCAGAGCTGGCTCGTTTACAATCGGTCAATAGCAGGCGATTACAGAGCAACTTATTGCATTCCTATCGACAAATTATCTCTGATAAAGAAAAAGCGATCTTAGCCGCCAGTATGACTGCCGCTATGATTGATGGCCTATGGCTGCGCAGTAGCTTGAGTCAAACCAGTGAAGATGAGTTTAAAAAAGCTGAGAAAATGTGTAAGCAATTTATCTCATCGCAATGTCAGTTGGAAAAATAATTATGATTTTAAAAAACTTTATCAATGGCCAGTACCTTGATAATGCCAATGGTGAGACTTTTGACGTTATCAATCCTGCGACTGGGAAACTAGCGTATCAAGTTGAAGTTGCTGATGAAAAAATACGCACGGCAGCGATTGAAAGTAGCCAGCAGGGTTTCGAAACTTGGTCAGCGATGACAGGATTTGAACGTAACCGTATTCTATTAAAAGCGGTTGAATTATTACGTGAACGTAATGATGCACTAGCCGAAATTGAAGTAATTGATACCGGTAAGCCTTGGCAAGAAGCCTCGGTTGTCGATGTTGTAACTGGCGCAGATTCTATCGAATACTTTGCTGCTCTAGCTTTAAGCATTGAAGGCACCCAGCAAGATTTAGGTGGTGATTTTTATTATACCCGCCGCGAGCCATTAGGGATTTGTGCTGGTATTGGCGCTTGGAACTATCCCTTGCAAATTGCTTGCTGGAAAGCTGCTCCGGCATTAGCGTGTGGTAATAGCATGATTTTTAAACCGTCGGAAGAAACGCCGCACGGAGCATTAAAGCTTGCAGAAATATTTTTTGAAGCCGGAGTACCTGCTGGTGTATTTAACGTCGTTCAAGGCGATGGTGAAGTGGGCGCTTGGTTAACCACGCACAATGAAATTTCTAAAGTTTCTTTTACCGGTGAAGTCGGTACGGGTAAAAAAGTAATGGCGGCTGCGGCCACCAACTTAAAAGAAGCGACGATGGAGCTAGGTGGTAAGTCACCTCTTATCGTTTTCTCTGATGCCGATTTAGATGACGCGGTTTCTGCTGCGATGTTGGGTAACTTTTATACCCAAGGTGAAGTGTGTACTAACGCTACTCGTGTTTTTGTTCAAAAAGATATTTACCCAAAATTTGTTGAACAGTTAAAACTACGCACCGAAAAAAATATTATTGCTGGTGATCCGATGAATCCAGAGACAAACTTTGGAGCATTGATATCACGAACACACCAGCAGTTGGTTTTAGGTTACATCGAAAAAGGCACCCAAGAAGGTGCCTTTTTATTGACTGGCGGAAAAGCATTACAGCCAAAAGGTGTTGAAGGCGGCTACTTTGTTGCGCCGACAATTTTTACTGATTGCACGGATGATATGACCATTGTCAAAGAAGAAATCTTTGGTCCTGTTATGTCGGTCTTAACGTTTGAGTCTGAAGAAGAAGTCATCAAACGCGCCAATGATACCGAGTTTGGTTTGGCTGCTGGTATTTTTACTAACGATATTCGTCGCGCTCATCGAGTTGTTAAACAGATGGAAGCGGGTATTTGTTGGATTAATGCTTACGGTGCTTCACCTGCTGAGATGCCTGTTGGAGGCTATAAGCTTTCTGGCATTGGTCGTGAAAACGGATCGTCTACGATGAATCAATATACTCAAATAAAATCTGTCTACGTAGGTATGCAGCCTCTAGAAAGCCCTTTTTAGTGTTTGTAGTGATTATGAGCCAAGGAAAAATCAAGTGAGTAATATGAACTACGATTATATCATTGTGGGTGCAGGTTCAGCGGGTTGCGTGCTCGCGAATCGCTTGTCTGAGGATCCTAATGCCTCGGTTTTATTATTAGAAACTGGCGGTAGTGATCGCAGTATATTTATTCAAATGCCAACGGCTTTATCGATACCGATGAATACCAAAAAATACGCTTGGCAGTTTGAAACAGAAGAAGAACCTCACTTAGATAATCGGAAAATGCATTGTCCAAGAGGCAAGGTATTAGGTGGCTCATCCTCGATTAATGGCATGGTCTACGTTCGTGGCCACGCAAAAGATTTTGATGAATGGGCAGAGCAAGGCGCGACCGATTGGGATTATGCGCATTGTTTACCGTATTTCAAAAAGTCAGAAACGTGGGCGCTCGCCACAGATGATTCAGAGTCTACAGATTACCGTGGTACTGAGGGACCGCTAGGCGTTAATAACGGTAACGAAATGAAAAACCATTTATATCAGGCATTTGTCGATGCCGGTGTCGAGGCAGGGTACATGAATACGCCTGATTATAATGCCAAGCAGCAAGAAGGCTTTGGCCCTATGCATATGACCGTTAAAAACGGCGTGCGTTGGTCAACGGCGAACGCGTATTTAAGGCCTGCACTTTCACGCCCGAATTTAACCGTAGTGACTCATGCGCTTGTGCATAAAGTTTTATTGTCGACAGAATCTGATAATAAAAAAGCAACGGGCATTCGCTATGAACGTAAAGGAAAAATAATTGAGGTTCAGGCGAATAGAGAAGTTATTCTATCCGCAGGCTCTATCGGCTCGCCTCATTTATTACAGTTGTCGGGAATCGGCGCAAAAGATACTTTAGAAAAAGCAGGCATTGAATGCCAGCATGATTTACCAGGTGTTGGTGAAAATTTACAAGATCATCTCGAGTTTTATTTTCAGTTTAAGTGTAAGCAGCCAATTACTCTTAATGGAAAATTAGATTTGTGGAGTAAGTTTTTAATTGGTGCGAATTGGTTCTTTTTTAAGAAAGGCCTAGGCACGACTAACCATTTTGAATCCTGTGGTTTTATTCGCTCTAAAGCTGGTGTTGAATGGCCAGATTTGCAGTATCACTTCTTACCTGCTGCGATGCGTTACGATGGTCGTACGGCATTTTCTGGGCATGGTTTTCAAGTACACATCGGGCATAACAAACCGGCAAGCCGTGGTGCTGTCAAAGTTACCAGTGCGGATCCAAAAGCACATCCAAGCATTCGTTTTAATTATCTTGCTGAAGAAGCGGATAAAGAAGGCTTTCGCGATTGTGTGAAACTGACACGCGAAATTATTAACCAACCTGCGTTTGATCAATATCGTGATGATGAAATTCAACCAGGGGAACACGTTCAAACCGATGAGCAAATAGATGCGTTTGTGAGAGCAAATGTTGAAAGTGCTTATCATCCATCTTGCTCTTGCAAAATGGGAACGGATGACATGTCAGTTGTCGATCCGCAAACCCGCGTGCATGGCATCGAAAACTTACGCGTTGTCGATTCTTCAATTTTTCCAACAATCACTAACGGCAATTTAAACGCACCAACCATTATGGTTGCAGAGCGTGCAGCTGATTTGATCAAATCAAATGAGGCCTTAGCGCCAAGTGATGCAGAAGTGAACATGGCTTCTGACTGGAAAACCGTGCAACGCAGTAAGTTTTAAATATTACAAAGTACTCACAACCATAACTAAAAAAGGAAAAGAAGATGAAAATAAAAACTCTATTATTATCAGCAAGCATGTTGTTGGCTGGCGCCGCTAATGCCAACCAATGCGATACTGTTCGCTTTGCAGATGTAGGTTGGACTGATATTACAGCGACGACTGCTTTAACGTCTGCAGTATTAGAAAGTATTGGCTACAAAACAAAAACACAAGTTTTGTCTGTTCCGGTTACGTACAAGTCTTTAGAAAATAAAGACATTGATGTGTTTCTAGGAAACTGGATGCCGACTATGGAAGCTGATATCAAGCCTTACCTTGAAAATGGTTCTGTAGAAAGTATTCATAAGAATTTGGAAGGTGCTAAATATACTTTAGCAGTACCTAAAGCTGTTTATGACGCAGGTGTTAAAACGTTTGCTGATATCACTAAGTTTGCTGACAAGTTTGATAGCAAAATCTATGGCATTGAGCCTGGTAACGACGGCAACCGTTTGATTCAATCTATGATTGATGGCAATGCTTTTGGCCTTAAGGGTTTTGAAGTTATTGAATCTAGCGAAGCGGGTATGTTGTCTCAAGTTAAGCGTCAGACACGTCGTAACAAATGGATTGTTTTCTTAGGTTGGGAACCTCATCCAATGAATTCAAACTTTGAGTTAGCTTACCTTGAAGGCGGAGACGACTTTTTTGGTCCTAACCTAGGTGGCGCGACCATTCATACAAACGTTCGTAAAAACTATACGACTGAATGTAAAAACGTAGGTCAGCTATTAAATAACCTTACGTTTACGCTTGCGATGGAAAATGAAGTAATGGCCGCTATCTTAGATGCTGGCAAAAAGCCTGACGTTGCTGCTAAAGAGTGGATCAAAAACAATCCTGCAATCTTAGATTCTTGGTTGGAAGGCGTAACCACATTAGACGGCAAGCCTGCTTTAGCCGCAGCCAGCGCTATTCTTAAGTAATCGACAAGTCAGTTTTAAGCTGCTCTAAAGTATTTAGAGCGGCAATATTAACAATATAAGAGGCTGTGAGTAGTAATAACTGCTCGCAACAAGAGATTCCATGGAACAGTCAAAATTACCTCTGGGTAATTATATTGAAACATTTGTCGACTGGTTAGTTGATAATGGTGAACCGTTTTTTGATGCTATATCTGATTCATTAGAGTGGCTGATAAGTTTATTTACGGATGCGCTATTATGGCTCAATCCAGTAGCTTTTATGATATTGGTTATAGCAATCGCGCTATACTTTCGACGTTCTGTAGGTCTTGCCGTTTATGCTGGATTGGCGCTAATGTTGATTTGGAACTTAGGCTATTGGGTTGAAACAATGCAAACCCTGGCCTTAGTTCTTTATGCTACTTTATTCTGTATGGTCATCGGCTTGCCTATCGGGATTTACGCGGCTCATCACCCTACCTTCTATAAAATTTTGCAGCCTATTTTAGATTTAATGCAAACGGTTCCTACCTTTGTATACCTTATTCCTACCTTAACCCTATTTGGGTTGGGTGTTGTCCCTGGCTTAATATCAACAATAATCTTCGCTATTGCTGCACCAATCAGATTAACGTATTTGGGTATATCAGAAGTCCCAAAAGATATTATTGAAGCAGGGCAATCATTTGGCGCAACTAAGCGTCAGTTGTTATTCCGAATTGAACTACCCGCCGCTGCGACCAGTATTGCAGCCGGTGTAACCCAGTGCATTATGCTATCGCTGTCGATGGTTGTTATTGCTGCACTAGTGGGCGCAGATGGCTTAGGTAAGCCTGTCGTACGTGCTTTGAATACCGTTGATATTGCGAGTGGATTTGAAGCAGGTTTAGCCATTGTATTATTGGCGATTTTGCTTGATCGTTTATTTAAAGCGAGGCAAGCACAATGATAAATATTAAAAACCTTGATGTAATTTTTGGTGATCAGCCTGAGCGTGCTCTTGAACTTTTGGATCAAGGTCAAGAACGCGATGAAATTCGTAATAATACGGGTTTGGTGGTTGGGGTAAATAAAGCCAACCTGAAAATTAGTAAGGGTGAAATTTGCGTCTTGATGGGGCTTTCAGGTTCTGGTAAATCGAGTTTATTACGCTGTATTAATGGCCTAAATGATACGACCCGTGGGTCTATTGAAATTGACCATGAAGATGGTGTTATTGATTTAGTCAGTGCCGATGCTGATACTTTAAGAGAAGTACGTACTAAGCGTATGTCGATGGTTTTTCAAAAATTCGCCTTGATGCCTTGGTTAACCGTGGCGCAAAATGTTGCAATGCCACTCGAGTTACAAGGCATCGATAAAAAAGAAATTAAGCAGCGTGTTGCGACTCAGTTGGAGTTAGTTGGCTTGCAGCAGTGGGCAAAACTTAAGCCAAGTGAGCTGTCTGGCGGTATGCAGCAACGTGTAGGCCTTGCACGGGCACTTGTTACTGAATCCGATATATTATTAATGGATGAACCATTCTCAGCACTGGATCCGTTAATCAGAACGCAGCTACAAGATGAACTTATTCAGTTACAGGAAAAGCTACAAAAAACAATTATTTTTGTAAGTCATGATTTAGATGAAGCTTTAAAGCTGGGCACTAATATTGCGATTATGAAAGATGGTGAAATTGTTCAGCAGGGAAAACCTGAAAGCATCGTATTAAACCCCGTGAATGATTATGTTAAACAATTTGTAGCACATACCAATCCCATTCATGTGCTGAAAGCAAAATCTATTATGCGAACGATCAATGACATGTCGTTAACTGAAAAAGGTTATTGCTTAAGTAAACGCCATGATTATTGGTTAAGTGCAGATCAGCAGCAAGTTTATTACAAAGGTGATGAATTCTCACCTCAGCTGTGGCAAACAGGGCAAGACATTGTTAAGTTAAGTGCAGCACCAACTTGTGTGGCTGCCGATACGGCGATGCAAGATGTTATGGAGATTCGTTATCATACCGATCACGCAGTTTTTATTTTGAAAGGTAATGATGACGATATTTCTCATGATGAGAAAACTCATCAGGATGAAAAAATTCAAGGAGTCATTGGTGATAAGGAGTTGTATCACACCTTGTTGGGTAAGATGATGTTGAATGACTAAGTTGTTATTTGGTTTTATTAAATAACATATTATAAGAAAAGTAGAATAGGAAGAATCACAATGAAAAAATCTTTATTAGCTTTGGCAATTGCTGCAACGGTAGCAGTACCAGCTTCTGCTTCGACAGCAATCTCAGGTGGGATTTGGTTGAATCATCAACAAACAACTGAAGATACTGGTGCTGAAGGCTCAGAGCGTGAAGCAACTACTTTGGGCGTAGCCAATAGCGAAGCTTTAATTTTATACATTGATCATAAACAGGAAGAGTCTGATTGGCAGTTGTCTGCTGAGTGGCGTACCGGTCCTGGTTCTTTCAGTGATAGTGCTAACAACCCTACAGGTGATACTTCTGGTTTCCATAAATTATGGGTAGGCTATAACTTTTCTGAAGATCGAAAATTAGTTATTGGTAAGTCTGCAGTGCCTTTTGGTTTTGCAACAATCAATTTCTGGCCTGGCGACATGGCTTTAGGTGGTTATGCAGACCAGATGGATGTAGGTGTAAAGTTCAGTGATAAACAAGATGCAATTAGCTATGACTTAGCTTGGTATGTATCTGATGATTTCGGCGCAACTAGTACTGACACAATGGATGATAATGGCCATTGGGGTTCATCATCTACGTACCGTAAAGTAAATACTGCTGTAGCTAATGTTGGATATGATTTGTCTGCAAGCTCTACTGTTGGTTTCTCTTATCAGCAAGGTGAGTTGCAAGATTTAACACCAACTTCCAAAGATACTGATTCTACTTTTGGCGGACACAATGCGTGGGATGTTTGGTATACCGGTACTTATGGCAATCTAGGTGTGATGGCTCAAGTAATGGGTACTCAGCGTGATGGTTTGGATAAAATAGCTGCTGGAGCAGATGAAGTTAAAACGCTTCGTCAGGCTTTGACTCTTTCTTATGCAACCGGTCCATTCAATTATTATGTTGAGTATACTGCTGCTTCTACTGATACTAAGGGCAATAAAGCTAGCGATATGGTTGGTATTGCCCCAGGTGTTAGCTACAACTACGGTCCAGGCTGGATTTATGCCGAGTATTTAACTCAGACTAATTATCTAGATACTAATGGCGATGTTGCAGATACTGCTAATGCTTCAAACGATGAGTCTAAATTCTCTGCTTTGTACTTAACTGTTGATTACTACTTCTGATTTTTAGTTCAGGCGTAATTATAAGTTAAAAAATACCCGCGAAGTTCAAACTTTGCGGGTATTATTTTGCCTGCTGTTTTGCAGGGCTACTTATTGTTGCTTGATTAAATACTTATTTTCTATAATGAAGCCAAGCATATAAGAACATTAAGCCAAACAATAGATCGTTAATACCGTAGATCACCATGAAAATGGTCGTTAGGATCGACTCATTCCACATAACTAAAATATCTGGTTTCATCACGAACCAAAAATACACAGCTGTTCCGACGTAAACCATTTTCTCAATGAAGAAAACAAAGATTAAGCGGGAAGCACGTGGGTGTTCGGTTGATACTGATATGTACGCCATGCCCCATAACATAATCATACCTAAACCAAAGTGGCTAAATATTTGTGGGTAGTAGCTAGCCAGTAGCTCATTTTGAAAGCCCAAAGAAAAGCCAAGCACACCAAAAATGTTAACTAGACCTGCGAGCACAAAACCAAACGTTAAGTATTGCTTCATAAAATAATTCCGCCATTAGACCGTGGATAAGAAAGTTGACCGCATTCTATCAGTCGAAGCGGTTTGGCTCCATGGTGAGAAGCCGCCATTCCATAAAAAGACCTTTTCATTTTAAGCTATCAATTAGTAGGCATTATAAGAGCGGAGTTAATAGCTGCTAATCAAATAAATCGGGAGTCGGACATTCCAATATGGCTGCGATGGTTTGTACCAGCTCTCGCTCAACGACATCTACGCCGTTTGCACGGACACAAGCAGCCAGTGCCTTCATGATGCGTCCTTTAACGTGAGGATAGGCTTGGGTCAGTGTATCGAGGGCAATATTAAAGGATTTAAATGATTCGGTTTTTGCTTGTAGCTTTAATCCTTCAAAACCCGCAATCCCCGTAGCAATTTCAAAACTTTCCAGCGTGCTCTCAAGGGAGTCGTGGCCATGGTTGGCGACAAAAGAAAGAACCGTTTCAATTTCAGAACTTAGCTTCTTAACATTGCCGTGCTTTGCCTTGATGGCTTTTGCCTTATTAAAGGCTGGGTTTAAATACTGAAGAATCATGCGATACAAGCACCATTCGAATATATCAATCTTGCCGTCAGCTTTCACAAGTTTAATGAGTACTTGTTTAAATTCCGTATATTGGTCAGCGGTTAATAACTTAAGGGCCGGTATCGCCTTATCGATGATAGGTAAGCGCTTACTGTCATCGAGAAGCGCGATCATAGGTATCATTTGGTTAACGGATTTAAATACGCCTTCGCCACAGTATTGCTTTATCAGGTCGAGTTGTTGCTCGAATACTAGCGAAGTATTCGGTGCTAATAATAGGGCGTAGCATAAGCCTCTCGCATTCAAAGGATCGTGCGCGGCTATCGTTAGTTCTGCTTCTGCACTGAGGTTGTCTTGCAGGCGCTTAGTTTCTGAAGCACTTTGCGGAGCATCAAAATCTATGGCTGCGGTCATTGCAGCGGCAACCCCTGTTAATAACTCTTCGGGGCGTATTTTTGCTTTTGGTGCTAAGTGAGGGGATTCATCATGCGCTTGCTTCAATGTTTGCGGCTTAAGCCATTCACCATCCCAGCGCTTATCGATCCGACGAATACGTTCTTCTAGCTTCGGGTGGGTAGATAAAAACCCAAAGTTAAAATTAAAGTAAGGATTGATGGAGTTCCCAAAAAAGGCATGACTGAATTCATCGCGACGGCTGTGGCTAATGGCAGAGCCAATACCGCCATAACCTATAACTTTTAGGGCTTCAGCAATGGCTTGTGGATCACGCGTAAATTGCACAGCACTGGCATCGGCTAAGTATTCACGTTGACGGCTAACGGCAGATTGGATCATCTTACCGAAAAAAACGCCGCTATAGCCTAAGACCATAAAGCCAAAACCCAAAAAAATGAAGGGAATGCCACCGCCTTTTTTATTATTTGATGATGAAACAAAGATACTGCCGGAACGGTGACCATGGCGAGAAGACCTGCTATTCGAACTAAGTTCTAGAATCCCTCTGCCTATTAAACCAATACACAAAATACCAAATAGAATAGCGATTAAGCGCATGTTCATCCGCATATCACCATTGAGAATATGGCTGAACTCGTGCCCGATAACACCTTGCAGTTGTAGGCGAGAAAGCTTGGTTAAACAGCCATTAGTAACACCAATCACTGCATCAGACGGCTGGAAGCCTGCCGCAAACGCATTGATACCAATTTCGTCGTCCATTAAGAATACTTGAGGAACAGGCATGCCGGAAGCGATAGCCATTTCTTCTACAATATTTAATAAGCGCCTTTCATAAAAATCTTCAGAATTAGGGGAAACTAAGCGGCCACCTAATGAAGCAGCAACAGAAGCACCACCGCTGCTAAGTTTGACGGCTTTATAAAGGTAAGCAATTCCGACAAAGCTACAGATGATAGCCGATATTGTTAGCCAAGCATGCCAAGACATATAGTGAAAAATATCGAGCAAAGAAGGGGTGCTTGTTTTATCCGATATAAGATTAGGGAAAATATCTGGGTTTCCCCAAAGAAATCCAGCCACCATCAAGTTGGTTAAGAAAATCAACGTAAATAACGCTAAGACAAATAATATGATTAATTGCTTTGTGCGTTTTCGCGCTTGGTCTTGATGGCCGAAAAAATCCATTATTTATTTCCATTGTTCTAAACAAGCTTACATAAAAACGTAGCGTTAAAGTGTCAGTTAAAACCTATATTAAAATAGAATTTAAAAACTGACCTTCGGTGCCGCTTGAATCTGTACGCTATCTTCAAATTCCAATAACGTTGCATCTTTGGCATGGCCAAATTTCTTTGCAAAGAAAATAGGTGGAAAGGACTGGCGGAAAGTATTGTAGGTTGTTACAGCATCGTTAAAAGCTTGGCGTGCAAAGGCTACTTTATTTTCAGTACTTGTTAACTCTTCGGTTAGCTGCATCATATTAGTATTAGCTTTCAAGTCTGGATAAGCTTCTACGGTAACGTTAAAGCGACTCATTGCCCCTGCTAGCGCACCTTCAGCTCCGGCAAGTTTACTCATGGCAGCGGCACTTGATGGATTATTCGCAACGGCTTTAAGGCCAGCCATTGCTTCATTGCGGGCTTCGACAACCGCTGTCAGGGTTTCAGATTCATGCTTTAAATAAGCTTTTGCTGTTTCAACTAAGTTAGGGATTAGGTCATAGCGTCGTTTCAGTTGAACTTCAATTTGAGAAAAACCATTTTCATAGCGGTTCTTAAACGTTACGAGATTGTTATAGATGCTGATGATGTAAAAAATTGCAGCAGCAATCACTACGAGAGTGATGATAGTAGACATTTCCATGAGCTAATCCTTAATTAAAGATGTCGTTTGTTATTCGTTTAATTACGAAATTATTTATTATGCCGCTATTTTTTGTGCCACTTGCCATCGGAATCTTTAAAGAATTCACCTGCAGATAATTTTTTTGTTATTTTTTCACCGGCAATTTTTTCAATACTCTTTAAATCAGTTTTTTGCTTGATCGCAATGCTCTGGTATTTTTCTTTACGCTTGCCATTGATTGTTTTCATTAGGCTTTGCGCTTCGGCATTGCCTCTAGGTGTCATTTCCAAATATCCACTGGCATTCTCTCCCAATAAACCTTGGCTTTGAGCCTCGTCGAGAGTAAGCGCTAAAGAAAGCTGGCTGATCATTAAAAGAGACGCGGTTATAAATAAAGATTTTAAAGTCATAATATGTTCCTTTTGATTAATATTTTTCTATTAATTATTTTATTCACTGTTTTCGTAGTGTTTAGAAAAGATCGCTATCTTCGCTGAACAGGTCGTCTAATTCTTTTTCAACCTTAATGCGTACTTCGTGCTCAATCTTCACATTTAAATTGATGGTGATTGGCTTGTCTGGAGCTGCAACTTTTAAGGTGCAGGCACTGGTAATTAATACCAGTGCTAATAGGGTGAGTGATTTCATAGTTTTTCCCTGTGATTAATACGTTCTATTATACTGATCGATTAGTATCTACTTTTGCATTATTGATACTTATTCTCAAGCTTTTGCACGATATCATTGCTGATACGTAAGCTTTCAAGTAGGTCAAGCAAGTTATAATCTAGATTCAAATTAAAGTGGGTTGCCTGACCATCAAAAAATGTTGGGTTATGTCCCTGAAACTGTAAGCCTAGCTTCAACTCACCATCAGGCTGATAAGTAACATTCGTTTGCAGTTTGTCGTAGCGAAAATCACTTAGTACTTGCATGGCTAAACCGACGCTCGGATCACTCTGCTTCAGACTCTCAGCGGTAGCTCCATGATACTGAACGATGCCTCCAGGAGACCGTGCGTATAAACTGCCCGCAGGTATTTGTGGCCCTTCGGGTAATAATATAATGGGTAATACGCCATCCAACTGTCCTGTTGCGGTAATACCAGACCCTGCTTCTAATGCCGCCAGTTGTTCGAGTTTCAGACCTTCTATTTCGATTCCAAATGCATTTACTTCTTGGCTGCTATCAAAGCGAATTAAAGGAACATTGATTCGGCCGCCTAAAACATCTGAATGGACCTCTTCGATAACGACGAGCGCTTGGGAGAAGTCTGATTGAATCGTTGCGGTGCTGCGTGCTAATACATTGGCGATGTTAATTCCGGGGTTAATACTGAGCGCAGAGACCTGGCTGTCGATACGGAAGTCGGTATAAAAAGGTCGTCTAATCGCGAGCTGTACATCAATATCTTCCCAGGTGGTGACCTGTTGATAAACACCCGACATATCGTCGATGCGTAACATCAAATCTGGTTGCCAGCGCCAAGCAATACTTGAATCGTCAAATATATCTTCTTGGAACTGTTGCCATTGCACCCAACCTTGAGCGGAGATACTGCCATCTAATAGCTGGGCTTGGGTGAGCTCAGCCATTTCTAATAACCTCATTTTTTGCCAATCGAGTTTTAAGTTCTTTAAGTAAAGTTGCGCGCTGCCTTGCTGCAAATTACTAAAATCATGCTGGGCTAGGAGTGTGAAATCCAGTGTATCGGCTAAGCCTGATAAACTCATTGAAGTATTTAGCTTGGCTTGGCTTAGATCGGCAGAAGATAGGTCAAACTTACCTTTGAATAATAAGGAGGGAACGGGCCATTGATTCCACTGACTTGCTTGGTTTTTAACTGCCCAATGACAGGCTAAAGGTAATTGAGATAATGCTTGCTGGCTTCGAAGTTGCGGTGAGTACTGTAGCTTTAGCCAATCGAGGTTACAGCTGACTTGAGCATTATCTAATTTTAATGACTCTTTTTTATGTTGCCAAATTAACTGATCAATAATGATTGAGAATTCTTTTGCTTGAGTCAGTTCACCGTTGATACCTTCAATAAACCAATCGGGCAGCAGGTGCCAATGAATAGCAGAAAGCTGGGCTTCAGGCTTGTCTGCTAGTAGCGCTTCTAAATAATGACTTTGGCTATTTAGGCCATGGGGCAAGCTTAATTGCCAGTGCCAATTGTCATTATTCTGCTGCCCTTGAACAATGATTTCACCTTGGCTTTCATTATTTGCTCTGGGCCATAATGGGTTTTGTTGTTGGGTGCTTAGATTCAATATTTGCTGACTAATAAATTCGTTTGCGTGGTTTAGCGGGTTCTTGAACTGCCCTTCTAATGTCAGTTCAGTTTTATGTTTTAATTTTTCACCGCTTAGCGTTTGTGCGAGCTGTCCTTGCCAATTGCACTGATTACTTTCTTGTTTGAAAGCGCAAGTTAACGAGATCGCTTTCTCTAGTGTCTGCTCAAGTTTAAGATCAATCGGTGCTAGGGTATTTATCTCGCCGATCAGGTCCAATGTCTCAAGACTAAATTGCCACTGCTGTTCACGCTTATTATCGATATCTGTTTTCAGATTAATGGCTAATGCGGCATGCTCAATCGTATTTTCTTTTTTTGTACGATCAAAAATATTGAAATCGTCAACTTTAATTTGCAATAAACCCGTCGCAGATATCTGAGTTAATAATTGCTGTTGGCTTTCAATGACACTGGGTAAGTTAAGTTCAAAGCTCCATGCTTGAATGGCGATGTGTGCGTTTAGCTTGTGTGCTTGACCTTTCTGTTCAATTAAATCGAGCCAAGATTGAATGTCAGCACTTTGCTGTAGGGTGAGGCTAGCATTTTTTTCAGAACCTTCTGCTAAATGCCAGTTCGCCTGTAAGTTGAAAATTGGCACGGACTGTTGATCGACATATACAAGACTACTGATTTCACCTAAGTTATTGATAGAAAATCTATGTTCTATTTCTTTTGTTAAATGATTTGTCGAAATCTTATTTTTAATACTGAGCTGTTGCTTATCCAGAGAAACTGATGAATTAATGTTGCCTTCAGAGTGGATTAGTTCAAATTGTTTGATTTCTAAATTGTCGATAGGAAGTTGCTTGAAAGCGTGTTCTAGGCTGGTTAATTCAAACGCGGGATTCTGTGTCGAGG
>Ga0105348_1001384_pt1 | contig 16435 bp, 11 predicted proteins | sample EN8Hudsemesocosm_2_FD_83504 | JGI IMG/M metagenome (GOLD analysis project Ga0105348, IMG submission 83504) | Methane-oxidizing microbial communities from mesocosms in the Hudson Canyon - EN8C Hudson Canyon | ecosystem: Environmental > Aquatic > Marine > Cold seeps | place: Hudson Canyon... | reverse complement strand
CTAGCGTATAAACTTTCTAAGCATGATATTACCGCCGAAGTATTTCATGGCGATAAAGGTCAGGGCGCTCGTAGTCGCGTACTTGAAGGCTTTAAATCCGGTGATATCGAAGTATTGATCGCTACCGATATTGCGGCTCGTGGTTTAGACATTGAAAAACTGCCCGTGGTGATCAACTTTGATTTACCTAGAAGCCCGGCAGATTACATGCATCGTATTGGTCGAAGTGGCCGTGCGGGTGAAGTAGGTTTAGCGTTATCGTTAATCGATTATGAAGATTATCACCATTTCAAAATCATCGAAAAGAAAAACAAATTTCGACTTGAACGTGAACTCGTCGCAGATTTCGAAGTTGATGAAGTCGCCGCTAATGAACTTGCGGCCGAATTTCTGGTGAATGAAAAAGCGATGGCACCGCCTGCAGGGGCTGGTAAAAATGGTGGCAAAAAGAAGCCTAAGAAAAATTTAAAAAGTAAGTCGTCAATCAATACCGACATTTGGTCGGGCTATTCAGAATCTGATTCTGAGTAATAGCAAAATACCGAAGCAGTATCAGCACTGAAATTTCAGCGCTGAACTTTTAGTGCTGAACTTTTAGTGCAGAGCTATAAACTCTGAAGTACTAGCATCGACTTATTAAGACAGACTTATTGATATAGAGATAACAATGGAAGAATTTGATCAGCTAGCCGCACCAGGCTATCCCATTTTTTTAGGTTCTGAATTTGAACATCCTAAAAAAGAAGATGCCCGTTTTCATGTATTGCCTATTCCATACGAAGAATCTGTTTCGTACGGTGGTGGTACAGGTTTAGGCCCTGCTAAAATTCTAGAAGCCTCTTGGCAGCTAGAAACGTGGGACGGTAAAAGCACGCCCAGCGATCAAGGTATTTTCACTCATCCCCCTGTTGATATGACAGGAGATGCAGAAACGGTTGTGAATAACATCGCCCGCGATACTCAAGCGATTGTCGAAGCCGGTGGTTTTCCGATTGGTTTAGGCGGCGAACATACAGTCACCTACGGCATTATTAAGGGCTTGTTGGCCGCAGGCATGAAAGACTTTGGTGTTGTGCAAATCGATGCTCACGCCGATTTACGCGAAGCTTATGAAGGAAACCCTTATAGCCATGCTTCTGTGATGAAGCGCGTTGTTGATGAAGGTATTCCTTTGTTTCAATTAGGCATCCGCGCTTTTTGCCAAGAAGAAATTGAGATTCGTAAAAAGCACGGTGTGTATCATCTTGATGCTGAAGAATTAGTGCCCAACAATGTCGGTAGTTTTGAGCTGCCAGCAGACTTTCCAAAGAATGTTTTTTTTACGCTGGATATAGATGGTATGGATCCTTCGGTATTTCCATCCACAGGCACTCCGGTTCCGGGTGGTTTAGCTTGGTATCAAACCTTGTCACTTTTTGAATGTGTGGCTAAACAGCGTAATATCATTGGTTTTGATGTGACTGAGTTTGCGCCGATTAAAGACTTTCATTGTTATGAATTCTCGGCGGCTGTACTGACTTATAAAATGATGGGTATCGTAGAAAGAAACAGTTGAAAGAATTAGCAAGAAGATACTGACTTATCTTAGAAACGAAAAAGCCCTGACTTCCAGGGCTTTTTTATGCATTCAAAAATAACTGAGTGACATTATTTATGCATGTGTACATCCATTTGAGGGAATGGAATAGCAATGTCATTTTTATCCAATTCAAGTTTAATGCTTTCGGTCAGTTCAAAATACACATCCCAATAGTCTGCTGTTTTTGCCCATGAGCGAACAACAAAATTCACTGAAGAATCGGCTAATTCTAAAACGGCAACCTGAATACCTTCTGCTTGCAGTACTTTCTCGTTGGCTTCCACAGTTTTAATAAGTAGCGCTTTAACATCGGGTAAATAAGCGTCATAACCAACACCAATCGTTAAATCGACACGGCGCATAGGCTTACGTGAATAATTCACAATGCTGTCGTTCATGATGGCCGCATTAGGAATAATAATTACTTTATTATCCGGTGTTTTTAATTGAGTACAGAAAATTTGGATGTCTTCTACTATGCCTGCTTGGCCGCCTGCTTCTACATAATCGCCAATTTTGAACGGACGAAAAATTACCATCAATACGCCAGCAGCAAAGTTCGATAGCGATCCTTGCAATGCCAAGCCAATGGCCAAGCCCGCGGCACCAATAATTGTAATGAAAGAAGCGGTTTGAATACCAATCTGACTTAACGCAGCAAGAATGACAAAAACCAGTAAACCGCCATAGGTTAAGTTATGCGCGAAGCCTGCTACGGTAGGATCGATGCGGCGATTCTGTAATGTCTTTAAGACACCTTTAGCAATGCCTTTAGCAAGAAGGCGACCAATAAAATAAATCGCGAGTGCAGCAATAATTTTAAGAGAGTATTCCATCGTAAGGCTTTGGCCTTGTAGAAACAGCGCCTGCAGGTCTACATTCTTGAGATCAAAATTTTCCATTACTTACTCCAAATTAGGTCGGGAAATATTAAGTATAATAAGCAAAGCAGCCTATTCCCTTCAGTAGCTCTGGTAAAGTATTCAAACGTAAAATGAAGTAATACTATCACTGAATAAAGGTCAGGATTGTGTGTTTTTTGATAGTAATAATGGGATGAATAGACATAGATTCATAGAATTCATTCGGTTTATGATGGCACTTCGATAATATGCTTATATGCACAAGTTACAATAATGAAAATAATTATTAAAAAATAGGTATTTCTAATGAATGTCAGTCAAGCCGTTGAAAGCCGTGTTTCTTGCCGTGGTTTCAAAAAAGAGCCTGTAGAGCAAGGTATTTTAGAAGAGATCTTCTCCAAAGCTCAGCAATCACCCTCTAACTGTAATGTTCAGCCTTGGAAGGTATTGGTTGTTTCAGGTAAGCAAAAAGACGCGCTAAAGAACAAATTGATTCAAAATGTTATGCAGCAGCAAAAGCCAGCACCTGACTTTAACTGGGAAATTGCTTATAAAGATGAACACCGTGATCGTCAGTTTGGTGCCGCGAATGCTCTTTACAGCGCAATGGACATTGGGCGTGAAGAAAAGCAAAAGCGCCAAATGGCGATGTTACGCAATTGGTCATTCTTTGAAGCGCCACACGTGGCTATTTTTACGATGGATAAATACCTAGATATCATGGGCGCTGTTGATATCGGTATTTATGCACAGACACTGACGTTATTAATGAAAGAGCAAGGTGTTTCAAGCTGCATGCAGGGTGCTCTTGGTCAATTCCCTGCACCGATTCATGAGATGTTTGAGCTGCCTGAAGGTCGCGGTATTCTATTTGGAATGTCATTCGGCTATGCTGACGAAGAAGCCAGTGTTAATAAGGCGCGAACTGATCGTGCTGAGCTAGGAGAGTCCGTTACTTTCGCCTAGCATTCGTTGTTTTGATCTCTTTTTAAAAGAGTGCTATTGAGGAAGTTTCAACCATGGAAGGCCTACTCTTATTGAGTTTAGGGCTGATAGGCTTTTTGTTTTATCGAACGAATGGTCAAAAAAATCAGCTCTTAAACCTGCAAAACCAATTCTATAATTTGCAGCAACAATTTATGCAGCTGAAGCAATCAACTCAGCAGCAAGAACCTCCGGTCAAAGCGGAGCCAGAAATAGTCGAAGTCGAAATACCCGAATCAGCACCCTTAAGCATACCCGTTGAAGATCAGCCGATAGAAAATTTATGGCGTTCTGCAGAGGTATGGCAACCTGAAGCAACCTCAGGTACACCTTCTAATGCACCTTCTAATGCACCTTCTAATGCACCTTCTAATGCACCTTCTAATGCTAATGTTAGTGCCAAGCCTTCTGCAGCCGAACAGGCATTGTCTTATGTTATCGGTCTAGCGAAAAACTACTTTAGCCAAGGCAATCAAATTGTACGCATCGGTATTATCGTATTGTTTTTTGGCATGTCTTTTCTCGCTAAGTACTCTATAGAAAATTCCCTCGTCTCAGTCGAAGTACGCATGACGGGTATTTTAATCGCGGCCCTTATTATGCTGGGTATTGGCTGGCATTTAAGAATCAAGAATCCGGCTTACGGTTTGATTATGCAGGGAGGCGGTATTGCGATCAGTTACATCGCTATTTTTGCCAGCTTTAAACTGTATCATTTAATTCCTACTGAGCTGACGTTTCCTCTATTAATTGTTTTTAGTTTATTCGCGATGTCGTTAGCCGTGCTGCAAGACAGTCGGGCATTAGCGATTACTGCCATTACTGGTGGCTTTGCTGCGCCAATATTAGCGTCAACGGGGCAGGGCAGTCATGTTGGCTTGTTCAGTTATTATTTGATTTTAAACTGTGCGATATTTTTCGTAGCCTGGTTTAAATCGTGGCGTTTATTGAATGTTATAGGTTTTGTTTTTACCTTCATCGTAGCGTCCACCTGGGGAGTGACACAATATCGTTCAGTGAACTTTGCCAGCACCGAACCTTTCCTAATCGCTTTCTTTCTAATCTATGTCGCCATCTCCATCCTATTTTCAATTAAGCAAAAACCAGAGTTAAAAGGCTATGTGGATGGCACCTTAGTATTTGGTGTGCCGATGGTCGGCTTTGGTCTGCAATCGGCGTTAGTGCATCATATGGAATATGGCCTTGCATACAGCGCTGCGGCATTGGCGGTTTTTTATTTTATGGTTACCTTCTTATTAAGAAAGAGCGCCAGCTTAGGTAAGGAGAGCAATGCAAATTTACAGTTAATGTCTCAAGCCATGCTGGCCTTGGGTATTATCTTTGCCACACTGACCATACCGTTTGCCTTAGATGGTCGTTGGAGTGCCGCGTCGTGGGCAATTGAAGGCGCAGGCTTTGTATGGATCGCATTGCGCCAGAAAAGAGAAATTCTTAAGTACGTCGGCCTAGCGATTCAAATGCTCGGAGGCTTACTATTCTTAGCCGATTACCCTTATCAAGATGGCGGAATCGTATTCCTCAATGCCGAATTCATGGGTATTGCGATCATTACTCTATCGTCTTTATTTACGGCTTACCTTATTCAAACGGAAGCAAGCTCGGCAAGCAAAGAGTTAAACCAAGAGCTAAGCAGTTTGGGTCAACGCTTATTGCCGTTAAAACAATTCATCGACTCAGTCGCGGCGATAGGGTTAATGATTTGGGGTTTGGTTTGGTGGTATGTCGGCGGCTTACTTCAAGTTGATCATCATATTGACTATCAATTTGAACTCACTTCCTTTGTCGCCTTTTTAACCGCTTCCGCTGCTTTATGGTTAGCACTCTGTTTAAAAGGGCGCTGGCAGCAGTTTAGCTTCTTCCCTTGGTTATTGTTACTGCCCTTGTGTTTGTATTTTTGGCCAACGATATTCAATAACCATTTTATGGCTGACTATGGCTTTGTTAGCTGGCCTTTGGGTCTTGCCTTGTTGTATGGGATTTTTTATAAATTGGAGCAAGCGGAGCTTTCATTATTTAAGCCAATAGCACTGCACAGTATTAGTTACTTATTAGTCGTGAGTATTGTCAGTTATGAACTTGCTTGGCTGGTGGATGATTTGGGCTTAGCGACGGCGTGGAGTGTGTTCGTAGTGATGCTGGTATTAATACTTGCGCTGCGATTAATAACCCACAGTCAGAGATGGCCGATTAATAACTTCCATCAAGCGTATCAGGTTATATCAGCACTGGTTATAATCGGCATGATGTTCATTTGGAGCTGGGTATTCAATTTTGCAGCGGTGCTTAAACCCGATCCGATTTCCTATTTACCGGTATTTAACCCGATTGATTTGATTCAATTGTTAGCGCTGTGGGCAATCTTAAAATGGTACAGCTTGCAGGGTCATGTATTGGCTGTAAAAGCAAAAATAGATCCGCGCTGGATTTTGGGTTTATTCGCAGGATTTGTATTCGTTTGGTTGAACGTACTGTTGTTCAAATCCATTCATCTCGTGGCTGGTATTGAGTATCAGTTAGAAGCCTTATTTGATTCTGCCATTGTGCAAACCAGCGTATCTATCGTATGGACCCTTATTGGCTTAGTCGTGATGATGTTAGCGTCGAAAAAGTCTTTGCGCCCGTTGTGGATAATCGGTGCGAGTTTAACCGCTATCGTGGTGGCTAAACTGTTTTTACTCGACTTATCAGGGCAAGGAACGATTGAGCGGATTATTTCCTTTATTGTCGTCGGGGCATTATTGCTGGTGGTGGGGTATTTCTCCCCAGTGCCACCCGCTGCAAAAACTAATATTTCAGAAGATAAGGAATCAGCAGCGACTATTGATTCTGAATAACAATTTTCAAACCGTTTGGCTGTAGCAAAATGGTACTTGGGGCCATGCCAAACATGGCCTTAAACGTATGGGAAAAATGTGCTGAATCTGTGAATCCTGCGTTCATTGCTGCTTCGGTTAAATTGCCACCAGAAGCCATCGCTACTGCCGTTATAAAAAGTCGGTGCCATAAGCGGTAGCGGCGCATAGGCACACCCGTTTGCTTTTTAAAGATTTGAACTAAGCGCGGAACTGACAAATTTACTAAGCTGGCAAGATCATCAACAGACAGATTATCATCGGCCGTTTGCTTAATTTTCTCCACAACCTTGGCCACTCGGCTATCGGTGGCGTGATTTGGGTAAAATTCACTAAAGCGATTTTCAAGTAAGTCATCTAATAAGTCATAAGCGCTTTCAGAGTCTAATTGCTGAGTAAAAAAAGTTTGGTAAACCTGCTTGAACTCCGCGTACTGCTTAAGATCATAGCCAATTTTACCGTGGTGTTTTTCCATTAAAGAAGACAAACCAGAGAAATCAGCACCCAAAGGGTCAAGATTACAGTTTGCGACAATCGCATCGCCTGTATGAATAGTTACTGACAAGCCCGCAGGTAGCAAAAGACTCATGCATTCAATACTTTCTGTTTCCCCTTCAATACTAAAGGAAATCGGTTTGTCCATTGATACGACGAGGGTTGCAGCCCCTTGAGTTAATTTTAGCGATTCGAATAGTGGCCCTATATATAATGTACGTTTGTCCCACAAGTAAAGAAGCGAGGGAAGTGGTTTATCTGCCATGAAGAATCTCGCGTTAAAAAAATATTGTATTGTAAGTATTTTTTAAAGGTAACAACATTAATCAGTTCGTACAAGTTAGATCAAAAATCGAGGCCTACTCTCAAGTTGTACTTCTTACTAATAAAAACAAAATTGAAGGTCGACTATGAAAAAAATATTAATTGCTGCTGTTGCAACAATGACTTTAGCTGCTCCGACTCAAGCGGGTTGGTTTAGCAACTATTTTAAATACACTAAAACAAAACATCCTATTGTTTTAGTCCCAGGTATTTTTGCATTCGATACGATTGCAGGAATTGATTACTGGTATCAAATTCCATCAGCGATCGAATCTCGAGGTGGTAAAGTTTTTGTTCCAAAAATTAATGCGTTTGATAACTCGGTTAAGCGTGGCGAACAACTGATTGCTCAGCTTGATGAAATTAAAGCTGGCTCTGGCGGAAAAATTACCAAGTTCAATTTAATGGGTCATAGCCAAGGGGGGTTGACGTCACGTTATGTTATGTCAGTGCGTCCTGATCTAGTTGCTTCACTTACTTCTATGTCCACTCCTCATAATGGTTCTCCAATGGCCGACCTGTCAACAGGCCTTGTGCCAGAAGGATCAGTGTCTTCAACTTTAATCACCTCTGTCGGGAATGCTGTGGGTAATTTAGTGAATTTATTATCAGATAATAAAGCCAGTAAATCCGATATTAATGCCATGCTAAGCGAATTCAATGCCGCCGGTTCAGCTGACTTTAATGCCCGTTATCCACTTGGGTTACCCGCACAAGAGTGTGGTGAAGGTGCTGGCTCGGTAACGGTTAATGGCAACAAAATTGAATTATTTTCATGGGGTGGTGGTTCAACATTGACTGCGGCAATCGATCCTTCAGATTTATTGTTTGGTATAACTTCTCTCGCATTTGAAGGCGCTCCAAGCGACGGTGTTGTGGGTGTTTGTTCAAATCACTTTGGTAGAGTGCTGCGTGATGATTATAAAATGAACCACATAGATATTAATAATCATGTATTAGGTCTGGTCTCAATTTTCGATACTAACCCTAAAACAGTCTTTAAAAATCATGCAAACCGTTTGAAAAAAATGGGGCTGTAGCAAGTACCAACTGCTGAGTAGTGATACTCAGCAGTATTTTTTTGGCTATAAATGATTATTAATAAATTAACAGTGAGAGTGATCCTTGAATAACAAAAATAATAAAATCACCTTGATGAGTTTTTTAATAATTATTTTATTGTCGTCGATTTGTTTTGTGATAAACGATAATAATAAAGTTATAAAACCGAATATGGATAATGAATTTCAAACATTATTAGTCAGTAACGACGCTGCATTTAATAAAGCCATATCAGCGAAACAACATATATTAGAAATTTTCGATAAACCCACTCCTAAAAGTTTAGAAGGTATCGATTTAAACATTGCTCTGCCATTAGACGATGATGGAAACTTAATCGTCGGCCTGGAATTAAAAGATCTATTTGAATTGTATTTATCTGCCATGGGTGAAGAAGATCTGGCTGACATTTTATTGCGCATTCAAAGCGCCTTAGCACAACAACTAACGGCACCGGCACTCGGCCAAGGCTACGATGCCCTGAAACGTTTTATTGATTATAAAGTCGAACTTGCCAATTTGAAAAAACAACAGCCAGATGGCAATCTATCGGAGCTAGAACATATTCGTCAGCAGAAAGAAATACTCGCGGCGATCCAACAAGAATATTTTTCCCCAATCGAGAGCGCTGCATTATTCGCAGCAGAAACAGAATACGATACGTTTATGCTTGAACACTTAACGATTCAGCAAAATGAGGATTTAACGACACTAGAAAAACAACAACAAATTGAAAGCTTAGAAGCCTCGTTGCCAGAAGAGGTTCGGGCAGGGCGAGAAAGTGCCATGGCGCCAGCTAAGGTTTATCAGCAAGCTCAAGTTATGAAAGCTGAAGGCCAGTCTGATGCCGATATTTATCAGATGCGCTCACAAGCATTAGGCGAAGAAGCCGCAACGGCCTTAGCTCAGCTAGATCAACAGCGTAACCAATGGCAGCAGCGAGTCGATATATTCAGCTCAATGTACGAATCTATTTCCGCTTCTGGATTAAGCAAAGCCGATCAACAATCAGAGGTGAATGCGCTATTAGCTCGTGATTTTGATGTCATAGAATCCATTCGAGTGCGTGCGCTTACGGGGTTATAGCCTACTTCATGTTTACAGTGTATATTTAGGGTATTCCTCATATCGAGATTGCCCAGATGACATTACCAGACTATAAAAGCTTCAACGTTACCCTTGAAAATCAGATTGCTCATGTTCAATTTTCTCGCCCCGAAGCCATGAACTCGATGAATAAAGCTTTCTGGCTGGAACTTCCTTTATGCATGCGCGATATAGAAAGCCTAACCGATAGCCGAGTGATCGTCATATCGTCCACGGGTAAGCACTTCTCCGCCGGAATGGATCTCGGTGTCTTTACAGATGGCTCAGCCATGCCACAAGCCAAAGACCCATCACGAGTAGCCGAAGGTATCCGCCGCTTAGTACTTCAGCTGCAAGCAACACTGAGTTCATTAGAAGAAATTCGTTTACCTGTACTGGTGGCCGTTCATGGCGGATGTATTGGGGGCGCCTTAGATTTAATCTGCGCAGCAGACAGCCGTTATTGCACCGAAGACGCCTACTTCAACATTAAAGAAACCGAACTAGGTATGACGGCCGACGTAGGCACGTTACAGCGCCTACCTAAGCTGATTCCTGCGGGCATCGTTAAAGAGCTGGCCTTCACGGGTCGTAAGTTCCTAGCAGCAGAAGCACAGCAGTTTGGTTTGGTGAATAAGGTCTACGCTGATCAAGAAAGCATGATGGCTGGAGTGATGGAGATTGCCGCACAAATCGCTGCCAACTCGCCATTGGCGGTAACCGGCTGCAAAGAAATGCTCAATTACAGTCGTGATCACAGTGTCGCAGATAGCTTGAAATACATGGCAACGTGGCAAGCGGGTATGTTCCGCCCGAACGACATGATGAAAACCTTTCAGGCAAAAGCCATGAAGACAAAAGCAGAATATGACGATCTTCTACCGGTTAAAGGGTTGTTTGAAAAGTAAGAGTTGAAGCGAGAGTTGAGACATGGCCCGCAAAACAGCGGGTCAGAATAGGCCAGCCGCTGGGTGGCTATTGACCTGAAATGACCTGCCTATATGATACTTTATCGACATAAAAACTAAGATAAAGGCATTAGTATGGGTAATCACCGTATCAAAAACACACTGGTATTATCGTTTACCTGCTTACTAATGGCTTGTGGTGGCGGATCATCGAAAGGTGAATCGACGTCTATCGATGATAACAACAACCTTAACCCCACTGTTCCTGGTCAGCCTGAACAAAGCGCACTAGAGATCGCCCTAGCAAAAGGCGATGCGAGCTTAGTAACTGACGGTGATGTTTTCCGCACAGAAGCCTTAAGTTTCATCAATCAAAAATCGTCATTTTATCAAGCCGATTTACAGCAGTTACTGAATCTTGGTTCTAATAATACGGCCAAAACAGATGGTTCAAGTCTGACCGACATTACGTGGGATGCTACCCATGATGCCGCTCAACTAGGGGCTCAATTTGGTTTTAACAGCCCATTATTATTTTCTAATGCCACTCAACTTAATGATAGCGAAGTCGTACGCCAGCTAGCCGTGATTGGCAGCGAGAAAGCCACTCAAGGTATTGGCCGTTACATGGTCATGGGCAGCAACCCAATGCGCAGCCTAAAACGTGAATTTGATATTAACGATCAAATGCAACAACTGATGAAGAACAGTATTGAATGGTTAAGTCAAAGAAAGAACTTTGATACTCAGCCCCTTAACATTGTGATGAGTCAGCTCGATCAAAGTTATTATTTCCCTGATGCGTTGGCGACACGAGAATGGCTTGATGCTCAGTACCCTTCGCAAGTGCAATACAATGAACAAGATGCTTGTGATGGTGAACTGCTCGCGTCTTGTATAACGGCTGATACCGATTTATTGATTATCTCTCAGCAAGGCCTTTCGGACAGCAGCAAGATAGATCAAATACTTAGCCAAATAGACGCTGCGCTAAAAGCCAATGTCGGTATTTTATACATGCACTGGGATGGTGGCTTAACGGACTTGGGTAAAGGCATTTTAAACCGATTGCATGTTAGTTATGTTAGAGATAATTATTGGCAAAAAGCAATTTTGAAAAATGCTGATCCAGCCGATAGTATTTTTACACTAGAACCTAATATTGCATCGATAGAAACGTTATTAACGTCATTAGGCCGTTCTGATATCAGCTTCGATTGGAGTCAGTGCGATGGCGAAAACTGCGGTGCTGTTGAACATTATCAAACACAATTCTTAGCCGGTGCTGATCAAGTAAGAACAAAGCTAAGAACGTTAGAAGATAATCAAACCAATATTTTCACAACCGATAACGAACAAAATGAGAATTACCGTTTAGAGAAATACCTTGTTCTGTTGGCCGACTCATTGCGTCAAAACGTCACTTATCCTATGGATAAAGTGACAACTCCCGATATAGAGTTTGTATCAGCACTGTATTCCGATTATGCCAGCTACATTACTCGTGCAATCAATCCAGTACCTGCTGATTTAGGTAATTTCAGTCGCACTGATTTTTCAACCGCTCCTAAAATTGAGAAAACAGTCGAGCTATTAAGTAAAAGAAATTTCCGCGCAGCAGGTGTTTATGCCATTCCAGGACAAACCGTTAAGGTAACGCGATTAGACAGTGAAGACTTAACCACCAAGGTGTATATCAGCAGTGTGCGTAATGGTTCGACTCATTGGTATGCAGAAAATGGCTACAAGCGTCCACGTCATTTACAAAGTGCTTATCTCGAAATTAAACCGGGTGAAACTATTGAATTCACCTCGTCTATTGGTGGTCCAATACAAGTGAGTTTTTCGGCTAATGATTTAACAACACGCTTTAAATTCGAAAACGTGGGTCAACATCCTTACTGGGGCGGAAGCGAAGATGACGAACGCTTTGCAACTCAGCTAACCCAAGACTTATTCGATTGGGCAGAAGTATCAACACCGGGTTTTGAGGTGCATTCTAATGTCGACAAAATGCAAACTTCGATTGCTGGCTGGAATAGCGCAGCAGAACTCGCACAAGCAACTGAACGCTACATGCATAATCTTCCTCATGTATTAGCGGGTTTTCAAGGTCCTGGTATTGATACTATTGCCGAGATTCATGACTTCGCCACAGACAACAACTTAACCGTGCAGAACATCGACATCGTAAAACACATGAATGCTGATCAAGCGACCTGTGGTTATGGTTGTTCGGGTAATCCTTATGATGCGTATTGGAGTTACTCGCCAACAGGTCATGGTGATGTTCACGAGCTAGGACATGGATTAGAAAAAAGTCGTTTCCGTTTTGCTGGCTGGCCAGTGCATTCAACGACCAATCCTTATTCGTATTTCACCAAATACAATCATTATTTAGATACGGGTATCGAACCTTCGTGTCAGAGTCTGCCGTTTAAGGGACTGTTTGATATATTGAAGGCGAGTCAGGCAGAAGCGGACCCCGTTGCGTATATGCAAGCACAGGAGCTCACGAGTTGGAGCCAAGGTGTTGCCATGACTGTGCAGATGATGATGGCAGGACAAGGCCAAGGATCACTAACCAATGGTTGGTATCTATTGGCGCGCTTACATATTTTAGAACGTGATTTTTATACAGCGACTCGCAGTGATGAAAGCTGGGCTGCGAAGAAGGCCGACCTAGGCTTCGCGAGTTATAACCGCAGTGATGCCAACGCGATGTCGAATAATGATTGGATGAACATCGCAACGTCAGTCGCGCTGCAAAAAGACATGCGTGAGTTTTTGAAAATGTGGGGTTTGCCTGCAAGCGATACCGCTAATAATCAGGTGGCTGCCTTAAGTTTACCAGTGATGGATAAAATATTTTATGCGGCTGATGGTGCAGACTTCTGTAAGGGGTTAAACAAAGCGCCGATTAGTGTGAATGCTGCTATGGCATGGCCAGTAGTGGCACCATAATAAGCAAAGCCTTGAATAAATAACTGCGTAATAAAACAAGCCAGTATAGGAATACCTATACTGGCTTTTTTGTGACTTTTATTTAGATGGCCCATCTCTTGCTCTACCTCTCATAATATTATTATAAATCGCTGAAACACCTATGTGCGCGACTAAGCATGTTCTTTTATAGAGCAGGGTTTGCTGTAGTTGCACGGTAGTGGTGCTATCGGTAAGAGAGAGGCTCCCAACTCATGACTTCTGAGAAAAAGAAAGTCGGCAAGAAGTTTTCAATTAGTAAAATTTTCGGACGCAAAGAACAGAACCCAATTCGCATCGCAGATAAGAATATTCACCAGTGGAAATACACCACTTGTGGTTACTGCTCTACCGGTTGTTCGATCGAAGTTGGCTTAAACGAAGAAGGCAAAGCGGTTGCCAGTCGTGGTAATGCCAACGCCGACGTAAACCGAGGCAAGCTGTGTATTAAAGGCATCTTCGAGCACGAGCTGTTTGAAGCCTCGGGTCGTGGTAATAAACCTTTAATGCGTAAAGCTCCTTACGATGCGTGGCAAGAATCTGATTGGGATTCGACTCTTGATCACATGGGTAGCGAAATTCAGCGCATTCAAGAAACCTACGGTAAAGACAGCTTCGCCATCGTTTCAACAGGCCAGCTACTAACCGAAGAGTTTTATACCTTGGGTAAACTCGCCCGTGGTTGTATTGGTAGTAATAACTACGACGGTAATACCACGCTTTGTATGGCATCGGCGGTATCGGGCTACAAGCGCTCGTTTGGTAGCGATGGCCCTCCTGGTTGCTATGACGATTTTGAACATACCGAATGTTTAATGGCGTGGGGTTCTAACCTTCCTGAGCAGCACCCTATTATTTACTGGCGTTTAAAAGAAGCGCTAGAGAAGCGTAAATTCCCAGTGATCGTGATCGATCCTCGCGTCACCATGTTTGCTCAGTTCGCCGACATTCACCTAGCGATTACCCCAGGAACCGATTTGGCATTAATGAATTCATTAATGTACGTGATTCTGGATGAAGGCTTAGAAGATCGTGACTACATCAATGCGCATACCAATGGCATCGAAGAAGTAGAAGCGTGCGTAAAAGATTACGACCCAATCACCGCTTCTAAAATCTGTGGTATCAGCGAAGATAGCATTCGCCAAGTTGCTCGTTTATACGCCAAGGCAGGATCGGCGATGTCGATCTGGACCATGGGTATCAACCAGTCGACTCACGGCAGCGATGGCGTAGTGGGCATCAACAGTATCAACCTAATTACAGGTAATATCGGTAAGCCAGGTGGCACATCACTGTCTATTACAGGTCAGTGTAATGCTATGGGAACACGTGAGTGGTCTTCTTGCTCGGGCCTTCCTGGTTATCGCATGCTAGAAAAACCAGAACAGAGAAAAGAGATTGCTGACTTCTGGGGCATAGACGAAGAGTTCTTCCCGAAGAAACGTGGCCTAGCACAAACCGATATTTTCCCAGCCATTGAAGCGGGTGAAATTAAAGGCTTATGGCTGGTGGCAACCAACCCAATGACCTCCATGCCGAATACCGCTCGTATTCGTAAGATTCTAGAGAAGCTAGATTTCTTGGTAATTCAAGATGCCTACGCCGATGTAGAAACCACCCAATACGCGCATATGTTTTTACCAGCTGCGGTTTGGGCCGAGAAAGAAGGTTGCTTCACCAATACCGAACGTCGTTACAACATAGTGCGTAAGGTACAAGAGCCAAAAGGCGATTCGAAATCTGATTTCTGGATTTTCAACGAGCTATCCAAACGCTTTCCGAATGGCGAAAAGATTCACTTCCCAGAAACCCCGGAAGGCGCGTTCAATGAAATGCGCGAATTGTCGAAAGGCGCTGGGCGTACACTCAATATCTCGGGCATGACCCATAAGAAAATTGAAGACTCTTGTGGTATCCAATGGCCGTACACAGAAGAAGATGCCAAGCGAGATGAAGAAGCTGCCAAGAAAACCAATGACGATTTAATTACTACTGAGTCAGGTAAACTCAAAGTAGAGAAAGGCGTTAAAGGCGCTCAGCGTTTATATACAACTGGCAAGTTCCAAACCCCAGACGGTAAAGCGAACCTAATACCGCTACCGTTTGTTAACAATAACGAAGTGCCTTGTACAGAATTCCCATTCTGGATGAACTCGGGTCGCGTAGTGGAACATTTCCACACCCGTACTCGTACCGGCAAGATGGGCAACATGAACAAGTACAGCCCAACCCCGTATATGGAAATGAACCCAGATGCGGCGGCGGATCAAAACATTAAACACGGATCTTACGTACGCATCGTAAGTCGCCGTGGTGATGCCGTAGTGATGGTGCAGCTGACTCAGCGCGTTGCCCGTAACTCGGTATTTATTCCCTTCCATTTCCACGATTGTGTTAACCGAGTTTGCTTAGGCTTGTTAGATCCGCACTCGCGTCAGCCAGCCTTTAAACAAGGTTCGATCCGCATCGAAGAAGTTGATCAAGATATGGCTGCACAATTAAACGTTGAACGTCGTACTTACTAAGCCGGCATAAAAGGAGAGTGGAAAATGAATATTAAAGTAAACGAAGAAGCTACAAAAACACCGGCTACAGAAACCAAGACTGTAGAATTCTACGACGCATCAATCAATGCCAGCGGCTTCAATAGCGCCGACGTGGGTTCTGTACGTAACAAGCAAGAAATCAATGAAGAAGCGCTAGTCGCAGCGGGTAATCCAAGCCCAGGTAAGCCTGCGGTAGAAATTGGCTTACGCGAAGAAAACATGACGGGCCTGCAAAAGACCCTACGTAAATACAACCCTTGGTTTGTTGCGCGTAATTATCTAGATACGTTAGGCACCGATAATAGCGATCTAGATCCTACCCCGCGTCCAATTTTTGATGCGCGCTCGGGGGAACGTGACTACGCAAAATTAAACGACCCAGTCGTGTTTGATGAAAACCGCTACGGCACTAAGATTGATCTATTAAATATTTCAGATGTGCCACTAACCGAAAACCGCTCGTTAGAAATTAACGGTAACCCTGCGATTGGCGAAAACCCAAACCGTAACAAGCAACACGGTTTCCACTTCACTGCCGATAACTGTATTGGTTGTCACGCCTGTGAAGCCGCCTGTAGTGAGAAAAACGATTTACCAGCGCACTTATCGTTCCGTTCTGTCGGCTATGTAGAAGGGGGCTCGTACCCAGACTACAAGCGCATGAATATTTCCATGGCGTGTAACCACTGCGATAACCCAGTGTGTATGAAAGGTTGCCCGACTAAGGCCT
>Ga0105348_1001381_pt1 | contig 16463 bp, 17 predicted proteins | sample EN8Hudsemesocosm_2_FD_83504 | JGI IMG/M metagenome (GOLD analysis project Ga0105348, IMG submission 83504) | Methane-oxidizing microbial communities from mesocosms in the Hudson Canyon - EN8C Hudson Canyon | ecosystem: Environmental > Aquatic > Marine > Cold seeps | place: Hudson Canyon... | reverse complement strand
TGAATCCGCTATTTCTTTTGCTAAAGGGGAAACGATTCACACCGAAAACTCGTATAAATATACCCAAGAAAGTTTTGAGCAATTAGCAGAGGATGCTGGCTTTAGAGTGCGTCAAAGCTGGCTGGACGATAAGCAACTATTTAGCATTCACTATTTGGAATTACGTTAGCTCTGTATATATCATCAGCCCACTTAACAAAATCACATAGACATCCACTTTTTATCAGAAAAAGTTTAAGGCGAGTGTCGTAAATAAAAAGCATTCAATAGTGCTAGGCTGGCAGTTCCTTGAAACTTTTAAGCTTAATAAAAAAAAAGTGACGTTGAGTTGGGTAGGTGTATCACACCTACAGTTTGATCCTGAAATTTTGCAAGACCTGATTTCATAAACCTGTCGAATTTCTTTACATATTTTTGATTAACCCAAGCATATACAAACCCATCCATTTGATTTATATGCATATATTTAATATTGGATCAAAATTTGCCTACCCTTACCTGGAACAAATTTCAAACTTCAAACTTAAGGAATTAAAATGAATAAATTTCTACAAACATTAATTGTTGGCGCAGTTGCCTCACTACCACTTGCAGCAAACGCATTTGTCATCGATATACATGACAATAACTCTTCAGTAACAACAATTAGTGCTGCCGAGACACTAGTATCAACTACTTCAGCTGCAAGTTCAGAAAACTCAACTGTTATCAACTATTTTGACGGTTTAGGGAGTAACGGTCATTTTGGTTCTGATGCTTGCTTTCCTGCTTGTAATAACACTGACTTTGCCATGCATGCCTATGGTAACTTTATGGTAGATACTGCTGGTGATTGGACTTTTGGTGTTAATACAGACGATGGTATCTCAGTATCAATTGATGGCGTTGAAATTATTCGTTATGAAGGCCTTACAAATAACAGAGACCTTCTTTCAATAGAAAATTTAACTGCTGGTCTACATTCCGTGGATATCGTCTATTTTGAGCATCATGGTGGCGCTTCTGTTGAGTTTTTCTCTGCAGCTGGTTCACACAACCAATTTAATAGCTCATTTAACTTAGTTCAAAGTGCTAACGTTCCAGAACCAGCACCTATTGCTTTACTTGGTCTTGGGTTAATCGGCTTAGCTGGCGCACGTAGAAAGTCAAAAGCTACGGCATAGTATTTATTGTAAATAATGTGATAACCCGCCCTAGTGGCGGGTTTTTTTATTGCTGGTAGTGATTCAAGACAAGCTCTCAACAATAACTAAGGCGCATCAAGTTTTGAAAAGTTAGCAGAGGATGCTGGTTTTAGGGTGCGTTAAAGTTGGCTGGACAATAAGCAGCTATTTAGTATTCACTATTTGGAATTACTACAATAGCCCTGCCTGTAGCATGGCTCAGAAGCGTCTTGATTAGAAACTTTCTGATCAGGGGGATTGGCATTTACGTAGTGTACTTTTATAGGGAGTGCTTAAGTAAGTGCCACTCTATTCAGAGTGGCTATGAGCATTAGGCCTAGCGAAGGTAAAACGAAATGACCTTAGCCGGTAAAACCTTTGAGTCATTGACTACTGTGGCGGTATCAGCGTGATTAACTAAAGAGAAGCTTTCACCTGCATGGTAATGTTGAGTACCATTGGTGCTGCTAACTACTTTTACCAAACCTTCCGCGACATAATTTAATACAGGTACCTCAGCTTCCAAACGTTTATGCCCTTGAGGTTCAATTTCGGTCACAAAAATATCTGCCTGAGTCAGTGTTTTACCCTTGAGTTCAACCGTCGGTAAAGTACGGCGGTCAATGTGCTCAGTCAGCTCTTTTTCAAACACAATGAATGGCTCATTCTTCTGCTGAAGATTGAAATCGATGAAAATCGCCTCTTCCGTAGCCGATGCATTATCAAAACGTAGTATGCGCGGCCCAACAGGTTCATAGAAAGCGTCGCCTTCGCGTAACAACTGAGGTTTCATACCCTCTACCTGGTACAAAATTTCACCTTTGGAGACATACCAATGGCGGGTGCATCATGTGTGTGAATCGGCGCTACTTGCCCAGGAACAAAATGAAAATCGCCTGCTTCTATTTTGACTACATCACGTGCATCAAAGCGCACTGAAAGGAGTTTGGCTGTGCTTTCTTTCAATTTAGTTTCCGAAGCACTAAACGCTGTATTAGCAATCGTTGTAGAAAGCAATGCTGCCGCGATAGTAAGTGATTTTACAAATTTACGTTGAGTGTTCATATTAAGTTTCCTTATTTCAAAATTTAGTAAGTGTTACTTCTTGGTATATCGACCAGAACATTCTCTGATCACTCCAACCTTCTGCTTGTCTCTGAAGATAAGTTCATACTACGCGGTGCATAACTGAGCGTAAACGCGTTATAAATAGCCTTAGATGTGCATAAAAGCACACTCCGTATTTGAACTGTTTTACTCGAGATAATTATGATGAGCTTCGTTTTTTCCTGGGACTAGTCTTGACTAAGAATAGGGAGTGACTGGCACAGAAAATGCGCTTGAGGTTAAATATACAACGGTTGTAAGAGGAGTTTATTCACTTGTGGAGTCGTTAGGAAGCCGACTATTCGATCCCATGCCTTCGAGATATGCCTGTCACTAGTAGAGTGATCATCTAATGCTTTAGGATCGAAGAGCTGCGTATAAACCGCTATGGCTTAATGATCTGCTCTTCTTTTCGATTAGACTTTTGTTTGTACATTTGGGCATCCGCATTTTCCATCATCTGTTCTAAAGAGATTTGATCATTTGGGTGCTTAACAGTGTAGCCCGCACTGTAGTGAACATCGTACCCACGAGCCGCTTGACTGTTATAACTTTCCATAGCACGGCAAAACCTCATGAGAATCTCCTGTAACTCACCTTCTCCAGTAGCGTTTAGTAAGGCTACGAACTCGTCACCTCCAATCCGAGCAAAAACATCTGAATCCCGAAACTCCTGTTTGAGAATATTGGAAAATGCGATTAAAGCTCTATCCCCTTCAGCGTGACCAAATTGGTCGTTAATGGGTTTGAAATCGTCAAGGTCAAATAAGATCAGCGTAACGTTTTGATTATTACGTTTGCAGAGATTGAGAGAATGTGACGCCAACGATAAAAAACCACGTCGGTTAGATATCATTGTAAGTTCATCTAAGGTTGATAATTGTACGGCTGCAATTTCTTGTTCAGCCATCAAAGCCAAGTCTTTTAACAATTCCTGATCTTCAGGGGCAAGGTCTCTGGGTTTATTATCGATAAGGCAAAGTGTACCCATCTTATGGCCATTAGATACTTTTAATGGAAACGCAGCATAAAAACGAAGGTGAGGATCGTTTATAACTAAAGGGCTATTTTTAAATCGTGCATCAACGTGTGCGTCAGGTACTACAAATACGTCATCCCCGAGTATTGCTTGCCCACAAAGAGAGCCTTGCCTGGGAAGTTCAGTGACATCAATACCTTGCGCTGACTTACACCACAACCGGTCTTTGTCGACTAGGCTAACTAAGGATATAGGGACTGAGAACATGCGTCTTGCCATTCGAGTGAGTCTATCGAATCGTTCTTCAGGAGCGGAATCAAGAATTTTTAGTGCTCTCAATGTCTCAAGCCTTTGCGACTCATCTGAAGATACCTGCATTTCAATCATCGTTGTGCACCATATATTTATTCTATTTAAATAGTATAGTTCACTCTGAAGATTTCAGATCTTTTAAATATTGGAGTATTAGTTATCTTAGTTGTCCCTTGTAAGGCACGTTTTAAACCTAAATTCGAAGAAGTGGTTTAAACAAGCTATTTTCTGATTTGGATTAAAAAGTTAATTTTTAACATTTGATTCTCTTTACATAACTAGTTTAATTTAATAATTTGACTCGCTATGTACAGTTAAACATTGAGAGCCTCTAATTTTAAGCGTTAATCAGAATTTTTCTTTACTAAAACCTTCGTTTCTACTCTCCTGCGCGCCACTGACATCTGTTCTTACGCACTGATTCCAATGTTGGGGTTCACTTCGCTCACCCACAACCTACAACCTACAAAAGCAACTTAAAAAGCAGCCCGGCTTCTTTAAGGCCGGTTCTGAAACTCATTAATTCTTAACGCACGTCTGCATTCACAAAGCCATTTATCTTCGCAACCACCTCATTTGATTTTAAGATCTTTCGATGACCAAAGCCTTTGGTGACAAATAACTCTGATTGATTAAACACCGGTGCCAAACGTGTCGATTCACTGACGGGCACTTCAATATCATGCTCATCATGAATTAAAAGTGCCGGGATATCGCATGCTTGAAGCAGTTTAGTGGCATCTAATTCAGTGGCAGGTACGCCTACATAGTGGCCAATAAAATCGATAAACTTATTAGTGGTTTTTTTATTCAAACCTACAAAACCTGAAAATCGACGTAGTACATTTTCGATTGAAGACGGGCCTGAAATTAGCACTAACTTATCGGTTGTCACCCCCTTACCTACGGCAATCGCTGCGGCACCTGCGCCCATTGAATGACCGATAATCGCATGAAAGTGACCTAGCTCTTGTTGGGCTAGTTTTACTGTTTGTGAGAAAAGATAAGCATTCGAAGTTTCACCAGATGAGTGCCCATGCCCAGGCATATCAACGGCAAAAATGGTATAGCCTTGTTGCACCAGCCCTTTTACCAAGCCGTACATTTGAGTTGCTCGACTTTCCCAACCATGCACAAGCAGAATCTGCTTACCGTTGTCAGCCGATTTTGCATCATTAGCATTTACGTTCTGAGGCCAGCGTATAATACTCACCTCTTCCGTTAAGTTGAAGCGTGTACCCGCTTGCTCTGCTTCTTGCTCCCATACCTTTATTGCGTAACGATTTGGTCTCAAGAATTTAATGCTAGCATTTTTGGCCGCCCAATTAGGTGCAATCACACTGCCGATACGGTTTGTTAATTTATAACCTTCTAAAGCGTAGTTCATCTTATTACTCCTAATTCAAAATTCTACCTGACATCAGGTAGGTATGTTAGCCAAAAAATTTACCTTTTTTGGCTCAGATATTCAGTGATGATTGTGAGCGTACTTTCAAACATAACATGACTCTCGGAAATCCGACTTGTAACCAAAGCACCCTGTATACAGGCAATCACCCATTGCGCAAGTTCTTCAACGCTCTTAGCATGGTCATTAAACATACCACTTTGTATGCCTTCGCTTAGTATTTCACTAACACCTTTGACTTGGGCATCAATTAATCTATTAACCTGTGCTTTGATAGAGCTCGACAACTTACCCCACTCACCTGCGAAAGCACCACCTGGGCATAACTTCTCAGTCGGTATAATGTGATGCCGATAAATATTGAGAAAATAAGTAAGTCTTTCAAGGGGAGTTTTAGCTGCTCCCCGTACAAAGCTTTCTTTCATCTCTGATGTGGCGCGTTCAAGCAATGCTACCGCTAAATCATCTTTGCTTTCAAAGTGGTAATACAAACTACCTTTCTTTATGCCAACGCGGTTAGCCAGCTCTTGAAAGCTGACGCCACTAATCGACTGGCGTTGAACCATATCTTGTGCGACATCAAGAATCGCTGAACGAGTATCATTAGGTATTTTCATACCATCTACCTTACGTCAGGTAGGATACACATGTCAACACCGGCTCTTTATAAAGAGATTTTATAACGCACCTTATTGTCAACACTACGTTTACATTAATTCAATACCAACCCTATTTATCTACATTACAGAAATCAGGATACTGATCACATCAACAAAGCAAACGCAGTAAGCAAGTGCTGAGTTGAAAGAACGATTACTTATAAATGTTTTGAGACTCGATATGAACAATATTGAAATGTATACGAGGCCAGGGTGTGGTTACTGTACACATGCAAAACGCTTATTAACCAGTAAGGGCTTAGCATTTACAGAATACGATGTTTACCAACACCCAGAGAAAATAAGTGAAATGCGCAGTAGAACAAAGGGTCGAACTTATCCTCAACTCTTTATTAACGATCAAGCAGTTGGCGGGTTCGAAGCCTTACTACAACTTGAAAAGCACAATCGCTTGTCTAACGAAATGCCGAACGAAGTGAACTAACTAATAGATTAATTTTTTGAACAAATACCTAAATTGGAGCAATACTATGTCAGCAATCAAATTATACCGCCACCCACTTTCAGGCCATTCTCATCGTGTTGAAGCGCAATTATCGCTTTTGGGATTAGATGCCGAGATCATCGATGTTGATTTAATGAGCGGCGCTCAAAAACAGCCTGAATTTTTAAGCAAAAATTCGTTTGGTCAAGTACCTGCTATCGATGATGGCGATGTGACCATCTCAGATTCAAATGCCATCTTGGTTTATTTAGCGACTAAATATGACCAGGATCGAACTTGGTACCCAAACGATCTAGCAGAACAAGCAGAAGTTCAGCGATTTTTATCTGTCGCAGCAGGGAAAATTGCATTTGGTCCGGCAGCAGCTCGCTTGGTGAATGTTTTTGGCGCAGGCTTAGACCATAAAACAGCCATTGATACCTCTCATGGTATATTAGCTTTACTTGAAGCACATTTAGAAGGGCGTAATTGGTTAGCGACGAATAACCCGACCATTGCGGACACGGCAAATTATGCCTATATCGCTCATGCCCCTGAAGGTGACGTTTCACTTGAAGCCTATCCAAATATACGTGCTTGGATCAAACGATTTGAGTCACTCAAAGGTTTCGTCGCTTTTACGGCTACACCTGTTGGTCTTTCGGCCTAAGTAAGTACTTAATGACAACGTAGATGAAAACAGGCCTAGTCATTCAATTAGGATTACTAGGCCCTCCCACAAAATTGATTTGAGGAAATAACGGTGTATACAGAAATTTATACTCTCGCAGCGATCAGTGGCTTTTTACTATTACTAACATTGATTCAAGGTACTCGAAATGTATTAGTGCTTGGCCTGCCAACAGCGGCGGGTAATCAGCATGATATCTCACCATGGGATGGTGCCAATGACCGACTAAATCGCGCTATTCGTAATTTAATTGAAGCGATTACAATCTTTGCCCCTATTGCCATTGCGGTTCATGTGCTGGGCTTAAGTAATGATACGACAGCATTGGGTGCCCAAATATTTTTCATCTCAAGAGTGATACATACCATCGTATTTGTGATTGGTGTGCCATGGGTACGAACAACAGCTTGGACCACCGGTGTGATAGGCATTGTGATGGTTGGTTCTGCTTTAGTTGCATAAACCTACATGAGCTGCTTAAACCTTTATGTTCGAATCTCCTAGTAGATGTATTTCTACGGGAGATAGTACTAATAACCACAAAATCTGAGAGTTTGCTATGAAACGTATATTAATGCTTGTTGCAAATGGTGTTGAGCCCCTAGAAATGGCTGCTTTTACAGATGTTATAGGCTGGGCCACTTTGATTGGCAAAGAAGAAATTGAGTTAGTTGATGTGGGATTAACACAAAAGATCAAAACAACTTTTGGTTTACAATTTACTCCGAACACATTACTGGGTAATGTAATTTTTGATGGCTCTCTTGATAAATTTCTTAATGGCTTTGATGCACTCGCGATTCCGGGTGGGTTCGAACCTTCAGGTTTTTACGATGAAGCATTAAGTAAACCTTTTTTGGATGTGATTCGTCATTTTTCAAAACAAGACAAAGTGATTGCCAGTGTATGTGTCTCATCAATATGTCTTGGAGAGGCTGGCGTACTAAAGGGCAAAAATGCAACAACATATCACCAGGTTGGTGGAAAGCGTAAGCAACAATTGGAAAACTCGGGGGCTAATTTTGTCGATCAACCGGTCGTCATCGACGGTAATTTTATTACCTCGACAGGTCCGGGCACCGCTTTAGAAGTTGCGTTTAAATTACTGGAGCGCCTGACAGACAAGGAAAATACTGACATTTTACGTTTAAAAATGCGTGTACCGACGCCGAGTAAAGAGTGGTACACCAGCGCTCAAGTTTAATTCCTTATGGGGAAAGGGTTAGACATATATTATGTTAGACAATACCTTTGCATTAAAACTATTCAATGTCATTCCGGTTATGTTTTAGGCCGGAATCCATTGTATTAATCCCTAAGCTTAGCGATAGAGCATGGATTCCGGCCGAAGAGCACACCGGAATGACAATGAGTGGAGCACACAGGAATGACTAGTTTTTGCAAATAATAGCGGTCGTGCAAAGATATCTAGACAATTATATTTACTTAAATTCATCCATTAAAAAATCAATGAAGCATCTGACCTTTTTAGATAAATATCGACGATGAGGGTAAATGGCAAACAAACCAAATTCGAGTGTTTTATAACCCGGAAGTATTTCTTTCAACGCCCCTTTCTGAAGTTCCGACTCAATAATAAAATGAGGAATCATACCAATGCCGCCACCGGCTATCGCAATTTCTTTAACGGCTCTTGGGCTATTGACGGCAACGTTTGAACTGACTTCGATGGATGTCGTTTGGCCTTCTGGGTCGACAATTGGCCATTGTTTTCCAATTCTAAAATTGCTATCTATAATACAAGTATGTCGTGTGATGTCTTCGGCGTTTAATGGCTCACCATGCTGAGCGATATATTCAGGTGATGCACATAAGGTTAGCGGTAAAGTTTTAATATGCCTTGCAATTAGGCTTGAGTCATCCACACCACCAATGCGAATCACCACATCAATACCCTCTTCTAGCATATCAATCATACGGTCAGACAATTGTAGATCGAGGCTGAGGTCAGGATACGCCTCCAGAAACTTAGGAAGTAAAGGTGAAAGACTCATTTCGCCAAAGGTTTGCGGCACACTGACTCTCAACAAGCCACGAGGCGCAGATTGCGCGCCGGTAACGTTATCCACCATAACCGAAAACTCTTCCAGCAAGGGTAAAGCCTGGTCGTAATATCGCTGCCCTTCTTCGGTTAAAGCAAGGCGACGTGTTGAGCGATTAAAGAGGCGAACACTTAATCGGCTTTCAACTTCACCCACATACTTACTTACCAGCGCTTTTGAAATGCCCAGGCGCTCACCCGCAGCCGTAAACGAACCCGTTTCAACCGCTGCGATGATTGTTCTCATGCCATCTAAAGTATCCATACTATCAACATAACATTGACAATTATTCAATGAAAGCCCTATTTATACTTCTATCGATAAGATGGATACTATTTACATGCACAAAAGGTATTTAAATAAATTGAACTTTTAAGTCGCAAAAGCGAACAAACAGCACATACTTTATTTTGTTAAGACTAAATTCATTGGAGACTTGGCATGACGACGAACACTTCACCTTTTCCCTCTTCACCTTTTCACAAAGGCGAACAAGCCATTCAGAGTCGTTTTGGGGTGCGAGACAGAATGGAACGTTTTGGTAGTCGGGTGATACGTGACCACATGCCAGAACAACATCAGGAATTTTACTCACAACTCCCCTTTATCTTTGCAGGTCATGCCGATAAAGACGGCTGGCCTTGGGCTTCCATTTTATTTAACAAGCCGGGATTTATTCATTCTCCTAGCCCCAAAAAACTAGATATTCACACAATTCCAGTTATGGGAGATCCCTTAGCTGAGTCTCTTAACATAGGAACGGATATAGGTTTACTCGGTATCGAATTAACCTCCAGACGACGTAATCGATTAGCGGCACATGTCACCAGCTATTCAGATAACGGTATTCATTTAGAGATTGATCAAGCTTTTGGTAATTGTCCGCAGTATATTCAAACACGTGATTTGGAAATACTTGACCCAAGCAACTTGCCCCAAACAAGTGTTAAAAATATTCAAGTTTTCGATGATGAGGCACGAGCTTTAATTGCGAATAGTGATACTTTTTTTGTCGCAAGTTACATCGAAAGTAATGATCAAAATGATAATTCCAGCGCCAGTGAAGGAGCCGATGTGTCCCATCGTGGTGGTCAGCCAGGTTTCATTCGTGTGGATAACGAGCGTACCCTCACCATACCCGACTATTTAGGTAACAATCACTTTAATACTTTCGGCAATTTTGTTGAGAATTCAAAAGCTGGCTTACTTTTTATAGACTTCGAGTCAGGCCATATTTTAACCCTCACGGGCACCGTTGAAATAATCTGGGACAGCCCAGAAACTGAACACTTTGACGGTGCTGAACGACTCTGGAAGTTTCATATCGATCACGGTCGCTGGATACATAACGGTTTACCACTTCGCTGGAAGTTAGATGAATATTCACCCAATAGTTTACTAACAGGCACTTGGGACGAAGCAAATAAAATGGCCCAAGCTGAAGCACGTAAAGATGAATGGTTACCTTATGAAATTACTGATGTGGTTGAAGAAAGCAGTGTTATAAAGTCTTTTTATTTGAAAGCGAAAGATCATCAGGCCCTAAAATTTCTACCGGGTCAATTTCTCACTATTAAAACAAATATTAATGGCAAAGCGTTGATCCGCAATTATTCCCTTTCAAGCGCACCGGGTGATTCGCTATATCGTATAAGTGTTAAACGCGAGCAATCTAACGACCCGCAATTACCTGATGGTGTATTTTCAAATCATATTCACCAGCAATTCAAAGTGGGTGATACCTTATACGCGAAAGCACCACGTGGCGGTTTCACCTTCGATGAAGAAAGCCAAAGGTCGGCCGTACTACTTGCGGGAGGTGTCGGCATTACCCCGATGATTTCGATGGCACGCCATGCCTTAAACGAATTAATACGCACGCGTTCAGGTGAAACGCTGACCTTTATCGGCGCTGCAAAAGATCATCGCCAGCGAGCGTTTTTTGACGAATTTAACGACTTAGAGAAAGCCTCTTCAGGTCACATCAGAGCATTCTGGTCACTCAGCGACATCGACCCCTCACTTAAACCAGGCAAAGACTTTCATAACAAAGGCCGCATTTCAGCAGAGCTGCTACAAGCAATACTTCCAATTGATGATTACGATTTTTATCTTTGTGGCCCGGCTGGTTTCATGCAATCGACGTATGATTTATTACGTAAGTTAGGCGTTAGCGACGCTCGAATTCAAGCAGAAGAATTTGGCCCAGCCTCACTCAAACGCGATGCAGATCATTCAAGCGAAGCATTTAAACCAGGCCCAGCCGCAACAGAAGCGGTGATTGAATTCACAGATTCTAAGGTCGAGCAGGCTTGGTCGAAAGAAGATGGTAACTTATTAGACTTTGCAGAAGCACATGGTTTCACACCCGAGTTCGGCTGCCGAAGCGGTCAATGTGGCGCGTGTAAAACAACATTGGTGTCTGGCAAAGCTACTTACCAGACAGATCATTCATCGCAAGTGAACGATAACGAGGTACTGTTATGTTGCGCGATACCAGCCGCAATTGAAGGTCAAGAGGTGGTTAAGTTAAGTTTAAAGCTTTGAATTACGCCTTTGGTTTGGTCATTTAATTTAAAGAATATTCACAAGGGTAGATACTAAGCACCTTTAGCCGGTTCATTTAAGGAGTTTCCTACTTCAATATAATTTAAAAAGAAACTCTTGTTGATTGCCTCTTTACGCTTAACTAAATCAGTTTTAGACTAGCATAATTTTATAGGTGTTTTTCTAAAAGATGCATGCTTACCCATTAAGCCAAGAAAAGATCACTACCTTACTCACTAATCCATCGATGAAATCAGTATCAGATTTCATCGATGGATTAGTGTTCGTAGAGATGTGTTCGCTATGCGTGATATCTCGATTTAAAAACAGCGATGGGTTTTCCGTTCACACCATTGAACGCACATTAGCTAAATTCTTCCTTTATGCGAAAGAAATTCCTGATAAAGACTTGCGCCAACAGCTTACCCGCAACGTATCAATTACCGGTATTAAGAGTGCATTGACGACCCTTTCAGACTTAGATCTTCCATTGATGACTCAGAAAGAAATAGATGAACATAAATTTCTTGATGGCGCAGGTTTGTGGAAATTTTCCTTTCCTGAAAAAAAAGACTTAATTGACGCTAATTTTTTTAAAGTCCCAAATAACTTCTCTCGTCGTTTTACGCCCGATCAACTAAGAATTGCTCAAGTTTATCTCGCGGACAAAGATGAGTCACTTGACGTTCAAGGCTTTGCTGGAACAGGAAAAACTCACGTCATTGCTGCAATCCTTCAATCTTTACCCGCCGAATCAGTTCTAGTGGCTGCGCACACTTACTCTCAAATCCAAGCGATCAAATCAAAAGTGGGTGATAAATACCAATATATGACCTTTGGCGTATTAGCCAATAGCATTTTGAGCGCTAGCCTATTTAAACGCCAGAATTACGCTTTTTTTCGCACCAAAACAAATTATAGTATTTCCTTTACTAACCTTTTTAAAAAATTAGAGATGGTTCAAGTTGGTAATTTGACGGCAGAGTGGGCAGCCTATTATGTGCAATCTACTGTTCGTAACTTTTGCTACAAAGCTGATTCAACTATCACAGAAAAACATATTTCTAAGCACATTCAATTAGCGACAACAGATCGTGAAATGATCATTTCAGCTGCCCAGAGAATGTGGTTTATGACCATAAATCCACGACCAGATGATGTATCACCCTTACCGCTAAGAGCTTTTCATTCGATCAAGCAACTATCTCTGACGGATGAAGTATTTCCTACAAAGTATCAAACGATTGTTATTGATGAGGCGCATGATTTATCAACACCTATGGCTCAAATCATTGATAGAAGCCCGCAAGCCATTTTAACGTTCGGTGATGACTATCAAACATTTGGCCGGTCACTCGTACAACACCGTCGCCGTACTCAGTCTGTTCGAAGAAAGGAGATGTCTTACTCTTATAGAGCTGGAGAACTAGCAAACTCTCTTTATAACGAAGTTCTTGAGACTCATCCGGTAAAAGCAGACCAACCTTTTCATGGTGCTAAGTCTATTGAAACTAAAATTAGTTCGTATAATAAATTTATTATTCCTGATAAACCGACTACATTTCTGACCACTGATTTATGGCAAGTATTTATTGTTCTTCAACAACTTGATTCGCGTGGTGCTAAGGTCCATGTTCTAAGCTCTACGTTACCGCAAGTTAAATCATTAATCTCAGAATGTATTGAGCTATATTCAGGCCGTGTGCAGTGGACAAAACATTATTTACTGAAGAACATTTCTTGCTGGGATGAATTCCAACAAAAATTCCAAGGTAAAACTTTTGATCATCTGATCAGTTTATTGAAATCTGGCCTTTCACACCATCAATGGGAAAGTGTCTGTACTAAAGCTAAAGCACTCGAGTCAGGCTCTTACACCATTGGTTTGATTGAGCACGCGAAAAACCACGAATTTAATAATGTCGTATTACTTTCTGACATATTATCTCTACCGAACGTAGCCAAAGAAGATATTTCAAAGACAATAAACCAAATTTATACAGGAATTTCACGAGCCAAATACTCTGTCGCTATTCCAGGTGACCTTAGTGGTTGGTTAAAAGATATCAGAACACAAAGTATTAGATGAGCACCAATACCGGTTACAACAAATAAACCTACCCTCGCGATGTACCAAACAATCACATCGTCGATTTAGTTTTGGTAAGGACAATACTGCCAATTTTAGTATTCGTACATCTTTAAATGTGGATAAAAGCGCTGTGTTTTGTCCTTGTTTATTAATTTGTTAGTTGGTTTCAATAGCGTTATTTTTAACTAATTCTGCAACTTTTCGTAAGTCACTATCACTCTCTTGAGATAACCCTGCCACAACGCCTTGGTTATTTTTTTCTGGTTGATTTTGACTAAGCTTCCATTGGCCCGTAATAGACAAGACTTCTATTTCTAAGCCAACGATGGCGGGTAACATTTTTTGAATATATATTTCTGGAGCATCTGATATAGACCAAGGGGCTGAAAATCCAGCTTCGTGTTGATTTGTTAAGTTGTTTACATTATCTAATTTCCATTTTCCACCATGGACATATGAGATGATACCTTTCACATGAACTGTAACGTAATTCCACGTTGGAACAACCTTGCCCGTTTCTTTTTTTGTTGGATAGTAATTTGGGGAGATATAACAATTAGGGCCATTAAATACGACCAAAACTTCAGACTTGTCTTTTAAGTTTCTCCATAACGGATTCACTTTTGCTATATGGCCTTGAAGAACATCTTTTCCCTTAGTTTGGTTAAGAATAAAGGGAATGTGATTAGCCTCCAACCCCAAATCGGAATTGGTTATCAGGGTAGCGAAAGGATAACTATTAATAAGCTCTTTAAGTTGAATTGGGTCTTTCTGTTCGAATTTCTTTGGGATATGCATATTCTCTGGCCTGCTAGCGCCGCTATATGGGCATTTTTATGTCATAGAGTTTTGGGAAAACCCCCTAGATTACTCTACTGAGAATTGACCTCTTCAACTTTCATATTCAACTTTTACAAGCCAGCAACAATGAAGAAATTAATCACTATTCCTATTGAATTATTTAAATCTTCAAAAGTTTTTCCGTCCCACGCAAGTGTTGAGTCTACACAATTTGGACTGCCACTTAATACAATATTGGAAGGCCTCGTCGAACTTTATGATTTCAAAGTAAGAACATGTTCGAACATTTACGGTAAAGTTGTTGTAACTCTTAGTTATTTGTTTCAATCAGTGGGTAGATAACTATTAAGTAATCGCACCATCATACATTTTGCCCGCTCAGCAGAATCTTTTAATCCTGTGGTATGGGCACACACAATGGCACCCTCTATTAGTACTAAAATTTCTAGTGATAGTTCTTGTTTGTCTGCTTCGGGTACATCCGTGAGTAAATTTTTAATGAATTGAGATAACTGCAATTTATGCTCACTCGAATAACGATGAATCGGGTGATTTATATCGGAGTACTCACTACTGGCATTAATAAAATTACAACCAAAAAAAGTGTCCGAATGAAACCACTCAGTGAGTGCATCAAACGCCGCGAGTAGCTTGGCATACTGCCGTGCTGAATATGTTTCTTTTGCTATTTCCTCTACCCGCAGCTCAAACCACTGGCCAAATTGCTCATGACGCATTTCTAATACTGCCTGAATAAGCGCTTCTTTAGATTTGAAATATTTATACATGGTTGTTTTAGACACACCAGAAACTGCCTGAACTTTGTCTATTCCCGTGGCATGAAAGCCATGTTGGTTAAATAAGCTCAATGCCGTTTTTAATAAATGCTCCCTTCTGGGTACTGCCATGATTTCACTCTCTTGATTTAGCTTTCGTTATTTATACGATGGGTAAATATGGATCTAATAGTTACATACTCGTACAGATCTGTACACACTATATAATTTGATCTCTTGAACCCATAATTTATTGTCGATATACATGCTTAGTTGCTTGCATAATCTGATCTCTTGCGCGTGATATTCTCGACTTCACTGTGCCTTCCTGACACGCCACAATATTGGCAATCTGTTCATAACTTAACCCCTCTTGTTCTCGGAGTAACAACGCTGTTCTCAACGCGATCGGCAAATTTGAAACCGCTCGATTTATCGAGATACGTAGATCTTCATTTTGAATCATTTTCTCGGGGCCTTCTGTTCGCATCAGCTCTGCTACTTCAGCATTATTTTTCTGGTCATCCACATCTAGGTGATGTTGGAATTTTTTGTTCGACTTTAAAAAACTGTATGCTGAATTCACAGCAATACGATACAGCCAAGTATAAAACTGACTGTCTAATCGAAAAGTTTTTAAGCCTTTATAGGCGCGAATAAATGCTTCTTGGGTAACATCTTTAACCGCGTCTTGATCAGAAATATAAGTCGATATGACTCTGGCTAGCTGACGTTGATACTTGATGACTAAGATATCAAATGTTTTTAAGTCGCCTTCTTGAAATCTTTTAACTAACGATAAATCAGTATCCACTGTTGGCGTACGCTTACTTACAGTGCGTGTAATTGTTGTTCCGAAGTCGCCTACGATCAACTTGCCTAACTTTTTTGTGGTTGTCCATTGCCCAATTTCAATCGCTGACGCTTCAATCTGTGTTGCTTGTAGCATAATCGTTCTCCTCAAGAATAATTTAAGTCAAGGTGTTAGTTGACCTTTGAAGCGGTTTATTAGTTTGAGCAGTTTTCAGCGTTGGATAGGTGTGAAGTTTTGTCATGCGGTGAAATATAAACGCCACAACAACAAGCAAGATACTGCCACTGAGTACAGGAAAAATAAGAAATGAGAATCCTTTCGCCCCCAATAAAATAACAATGGGGTCGGCGCCCGCCGGCGGATGAGTTACTTTCATTAATGACATCAGCGTAATCGCTAGAGCGACTGCTAGCGCTAACGTCACGGGTGTTACAGGCCACATATAAACAAAAACAACGCCTACCAATGACGAAATCAAGTGACCTCCAATGACATTTTTTGGTTGAGATAAAGGACTTCCCGGGACCGAAAAAAGCAGCACACAACTAGCCCCAAATGGCGCCATCAATAACGGAGCATCACTACTAAACGTTAAAATAGAGAGTA
>Ga0105348_1001376_pt1 | contig 16502 bp, 14 predicted proteins | sample EN8Hudsemesocosm_2_FD_83504 | JGI IMG/M metagenome (GOLD analysis project Ga0105348, IMG submission 83504) | Methane-oxidizing microbial communities from mesocosms in the Hudson Canyon - EN8C Hudson Canyon | ecosystem: Environmental > Aquatic > Marine > Cold seeps | place: Hudson Canyon... | reverse complement strand
CGCGGTAAGTGGTGGTGCCATAGAGTCCCATCAAAGCCGAAAAACCCTCCAAGGCTCTGGGCTGAGTGAACAGGGAGGGTACTTGCTTATAGGGCAGTTCACACGCCTCTGCTGATGTCAGGACAAAGGCCTCGTTGCGTAACAGGTCTGAAAAAAGTGGTGCCTTTGCGGCGGGAATCCAGCCATCAATGATGCACCAGTGTGCTATGCGGCCGACTTGACCTTCAGTCTCAAAAAGAAGCTGACATTGACTATCGCTAAGTTTGTTGATGAGATCAGAGCATGGTGATTGAGCTGGTGGCGTTGGGCTCCATTGTTCCTCTAAATCTGCCATTGGCTTTGTGCCCACCCAGAGGTAGACCTCATCATCATGAACACAGCCCTCAGGTGGTAATGTTCGCTTGCCTAGCTCACCTGTTCGGTAGCTCAGCAGGGTGTCATCGGGTAGTGGTTCCAATAAGTGCCGGGCAGCAATCTGGCGTTGACAACGCTGCCTTGCCCTAAGGGATCGCTTTAGAGGATCCAGGTCTTGAGCTTCTCCCAGTAAAAACTCTTCGCTCGGGTGAAACGCAGCTGTTTCTGACAATAGCTGAAGGCTGCTCGCCAGACGTTCTTTGGGAGCAAACCAAACCAGACGTAGCATCGCTTGGGGAAAAAACACTGTTGACCTCCCTACCTGACAGAGTGTTACTAAAGTACCAAACTACTACCATTACCGCTTCCCGTGGGAGAGGGAGCTAAGTGATCCGTTCCTAAGTGCAGGCCCAAATCTGACTCTAGCACTCCATCAAATTCGTATTGATGAAGTGCTACTCTTTCTAGCTTAATAATAGTACTAGTTTTTACAATAATACAGCACACAATCGATTTCCAGGCCGTGAAGTTGACGCTGGTCGTATAGTAGATAGCTTTGAATTGATTACAAAAAATCGCTAAGCTATTGGAATACTTAATAAAGTTATAGCGATAGAGGTAGAGAATTAAATAGATAAAATCTCCTTAGCTTAACCCTGAATCCGTAGGTTAACTGTAGGGGCGAGAAGCATACAGAAAAATTCTTGGGATACCACGCAACACAATGGTGCCCAGTGAGGTTTAGGGTGTATAATTTATACTACAGGTTAGGCCATTCGATACTAAGCATTCTCAATTTAGTCACAAATTGATGTTTGTCAGTACTTGAGCTTAATGCCTCACCTATAACGTAACCATCTTTGCAAAGAAGGGGGGGGGGATGACAAGTTTCAATGAAACCATGAAGCTGAAAGAGCAGGGTGAAGAGAATATTTATTTTGCCAGGCGGGATCGTGAACTGATTGTGGCGCTCCACCTAAAAAACATCAAGAAATTTGATAATGAGGATCACAGCGAGTTTGAAGAACTGAAAACTTCCTACCGTAGCGAACTTGAAAAACTAGAGCAGTCACACAAAGATGAGCACCATCTGTTGTCGGAACGTTATCGGGAACTGTTTGCCAAGATAAAAAAGAGCATTGCAGGACATTAGTCATTTAAAGTGTTTGAAACATTCATTCCAATAATTTCTGCTCATATTTTCAGCTTAACTAATTAAACCTTGTATAAAACTGGCTAATCTACCAGGTAAAATCCCAAGGCCAATCACAAGCAGAGTGACAACCCCTAATACAAAATGGCCTGCTATTGGGAGTGAGATTGCCAAAGTTTCAGCGTCTTCTTTACTCTTTTCCATCATCATTAAGATAATGCGTAAGTAATAAAAAAGGCCAGCAATGCTACCTATAATTAATGTTGCTAATAACCACCAGAGTTGACCATTAACTGCGGCGAGCGTTAGGTAGAATTTCCCTATAAAACCGACGGTTAAAGGAATTCCAGCTAATGATAAAAAGAGTAGGGTGAGTACAATTGAAGTAAAGGGCTTTGTCCAAAACAAACCTCTTAATTGCTCAATAGTGAATGTTGTTGGATGCTGCTTCTCTTTACTATTCGCTAGCAATATTAAAATTGAAAAAGTACCAACAACGGTTACCAAATATGCAAATAAGTAGTAAATGGCCGCTTCGTTTGCGAGCGTAGTTGAGTAGGTAAGTGGGAGGTTTGGTTTGATCGCCAGGATGGCTAATAAAATATAGCCAAAGTGTGCAATTGAAGAAAATGCTAACAGGCGAAGAATATTTTTTTGCAGCAAAGCTAAAAAATTTCCAACAATCATAGAGGCTGCTGCGATGACCGATATGATTGTGATTATATGAACTTGGTTGTGCCATTCCCCTGTACTGAATAAGCGAATAAGTACAACAAAAACGGCGGCTTTTGAGAGCGTCGCAAGAAATGCTGCCGTAGGAAGTGGCGCTCCCTCAAAAAGATCTGCCACCCATAAATGGCATGGTGCCAATGATAATTTAAATGCAATGCCGACTAATAGAAATATAATGGCTACGTTGTAGAGGGTATTTTTACTATTCGAAAGAACGGGCAGTTGCTCGACAATTTTTTGGATTTCCAAGGTACCTGAGTAAAAATAAATGATAGCAATCGCCATTAACATAAAAGCAGAGGCGATGGCCGATAACACAAGATATTTAATACCCGCCTCAAGGGCTTTAGGATTATGGTCTGCATAAGCCACCATCGGAACTAGTGACAAACTCATCAGCTCCAATCCCAGGAAAAAACTGCCAAAGTGATTACTTGCGCAAACGATAAGTGCCCCTTGTGTGGCCAATAGAAAGAGCAAGTAATACTCCTCTTTAGGATCATGGATGCTTTTCAGCCAGGGGTAAAGTAATAAGCTGAGTAATAATGAAACAAAGATCATCACGGAAGATAATAAGCTAGTCGTGCCATCAATAATAACTAATTCACTCTGATATTCTATAGACCCAATTTGAATGATTTGTACAATCAAAGCTATGAATAAACCTAAGGAAGAAATTAAGCTAATGTATTGATGGTCTCGCTTAATCGCTGTAAATAGCATGACAATCAGTGCGGTACTGCTGATTATAATCCAAGGTAATAATGCGTACCCCATTGCTGCATTCATTGGTGTACTCCTAGTGGTAACTGACTACTGGTACTGGTTAACAGGTTATTGGAACTGACTAACTGAGGAAACTGGCTAAGAGTTTGTTGTGCCAGATCAATAAAAGGTTGAGGATGTAGCCCTATCCATACTAATAAAATAGCCATACTCATCATCATTACTATTTCACGGCGGTCAAGATCTATTGCCTGGTCAAGTTTGAGCGGTCCAAAAAATGTTTTTTGTACAATGGCCAATGAGTAGATTGCCGCTAGAATAAGGCCAGATGCTGCAACGGTTGTAAGCTTGGGATAAGTCGAAAAGCTGCCTACCAGAACTAGAAATTCTCCGACAAAATTACCTAATCCTGGCATTCCCAGTGATGCAATCACAAAGAAAAGACCAACGGCGCTTAATTTGGGGATGGTTTGCCAGAGGCCGCCTAGTTTGCTGAGGTCTCGTGTGTGGTATCGGTACTGAATGGCTCCGACTAATGCAAATAAAGCTGATGTGCTCACACCATGCGCTAACATTTGTATGACAGCGCCTTGCCAGGCTTGTGATGTCAAAGCATAACAACCGAGCAATACAAAACCCATATGACTCACACTGGAATAGGCAACCAGTCGTTTAAGGTCTTGCTGGGCAAAAGCCATCAATGCACCATAAATGATACTAAAACCTGCAATAGCCATTACATAGGGTGCTATCTCTAGGCTTGCCTCTGGGAATAGCGGTAACACAAAGCGAATCAAACCATAGCCGCCAGTTTTAAGTAGCACGGCTGCTAGTATTACGCTGACAGCGGTTGGGGCTTGAGTATGTGCATCAGGTAACCAATTATGAAAAGGAACAATGGGCAATTTAATCGCAAAAGCAATGAAAAAGCCTAACATGACCCAAAATGCAGCTTGCTCAGGAAGCTGGTGATTAAGAAGATCCAGATAATCAAACGTGAGTGTTCCCGTTTGCTGATAATGAATCAGCACTAATGCAGAGATACTCAACAACATTAATAAACCGCCGGCCTGGGTAAACAAAAAGAATTTCATCGCGGCATAGCGTTTATTTTCATAACCCCAAATTGCGATCAATAAATAGATTGGGACTAACATTACCTCCCAGAATACAAAAAATAGAAATAAATCCAGTGCCAGGAAAACACCGACCACACCTGCTAAAGACCAAAGAAGGTTGAAATAAAAGAAGCCCGTTCGTTGCTTGATTTCTTTCCAAGCTGCCATGACGGCGATTAAGCCCATTGACAAAGTCAACAGCACTAAAAGCAAACTTAAGCCATCTAAAGCAAGGTGAAAATTAATATTAAATCTTGGAATCCAAGGCAGAATTTCATCAATGATCCAAGGGGTTTGCGTGTTTGAACCTTTGGCAAATATAAGGTTAAACAATATTGAACGTAGAGGAAATAAAGCAAAGATGAGGCTCACCGCAGCAATCCATTTAGGCAGGAGTTCGCTGACTTGTTCGCATAACCATGCGACGATACCACCGACTAGTAGAATAATGATCAAGTTCATCAAAACCATGTGTGTTGTCCCATTTAGTTTTTCTACTTTTAGCTTGTTATTAAATACGTTAAAGCTGCGGTGCAAAATAACACTAAACTACTGCCATACCACCGGAGCTGCCCGTTTTGAAATTGATTAAAAAAGCGATGCAACCATTGGCTAATACTTGTTAATGCTTTATAAAACAGGTCGATGACATCATTTCGGTTAAAGTACGTGTTCTCAATAAAAGGCCTTATAAATACCCGTTGATAAAACCAGTCGAAAGCCCAGCCGCTATACAAAAACTTATGAATTTGTTTCAAGACGCCTGGTTTAATATCACTTCCGAAGACTTTCCTTTTAAATTGAAACCAGGAAAATGCGACCGCACATAAGGGCACCGCAATCGTGAAAATAACAATGCCTATTGAGTGAGTCTCGGTCGTGTTTTCAGTTGTTGTAAATAGATCAATTAAGCCTTGAGGCTGGATGCCGCCGAACAGAGCAAGTAAGGCTAAAACAGAAAGGGGAATGATCATTGACTTGCTTGGCTGTGTATCGGGTTCTTTATTATTTTTTCCATAAAAGATAACAAAAAACAGCCTGAAGCTATAAAACGCTGTCATAAATGCACCGACAATTGCCACGACCCAATAGCCGTACATGTGCTCATCTAACAAGCTTTCCAGAATTAATTCTTTGCTGAAAAAACCAGACATGAGTGGTAATGAGGCGAGTGCGGCACAACCAATAAAAAAACACACGCAAACAAGAGGTAATTTTTTTGCCAGGCCTCCCATTCGGAAAATATTATGCTCATGGTGCATACAATAAATTAATGCGCCAGCTGAAAGAAATAATAGCGCTTTAAAAAACGCGTGAGTCATTAAGTGAAAAATAGCTGCCGAAAATGCACCAGCACCTAAGGCTAAAAACATATAACCAATTTGGCTAATGGTTGAGTAGGCAAGAATACGTTTTACGTCGTTTTGAACTAAAGCGGCGCTTGCTGCAATAAATAAAGTCACCGCACCTACGGCAGAAACACATTGCATAGCTAACGGTGACAACTCAAACAAACCATGCAGGCGAGCGATTAAATAGACGCCAGCCGTGACCATGGTTGCCGCATGAATTAATGCACTAACCGGTGTTGGCCCAGCCATCGCATCAGGTAGCCATGACTGCAAAGGGACCTGACCTGATTTGCCAACAGCACCTGATAGAAGCAGCAAGCAGCAAATAGTGACCATATCAAAGCTAAAAACTGTATTGTTCTCATCAAGCGGCCACAGTGCCGCAGCGTTTATCTGGATTAGTTGAATGTCCAGGGTGCCCAACTGGAAGAACAAAAGAAATAAACCTATGGCCATGCCTGTATCGCCAATACGAGTCATAATAAAGGCTTTATTGGCTGCAAGATTGTTGTTGGTATTATCGTGCCAAAAGCCTATAAGTAAATAGCTGCACAAGCCTACCCCTTCCCAACCTAAAAACAGCAGTAATAAATTATCAGCTAAAACAAGAATAAGCATAGCTGCAACGAATAGATTCAAGTAAGCAAAGTAACGTTGATAGTCTTTATCCTGATCCATAAAACCGACGGAATATAGGTGTATTAAGAAGCCCACGCCGGTAATGATTGAAATCATTACCAGGGATAATGAATCCAGATAAAAACCAAAGGAAACAGAAAATTCATCGACATGAATCCAGTTACCGTAAATTGAACTGAAATTTGCATCAAGCCCATTTGTAAGCTGTGAGTTCAATAAGAGGCTACATAAGGCTGCTGTGGCGATGGAGCCGACAGCAAGTACAGAGGTAGCAATTTTTGGGAGATTTATTGAAAACAGAGGGGCGAGTATCAAGACTAGAGCCGTGAATAATGGCAATAAAGGAACAGCAAGTAACAGATTTGAAATGTATTGGTGATCCACCTTCTTCTCCTATTCTTTCATGCTTGAAAGTTGGTCAACATCAAGCGTGTGCATTCTTCGGTACATTTGTATGACGAGCCCAAGACCAACTGCTGCCTCTGATGCTGCCAAGGTCAGTACTAATAAATACATGATCTGTCCATCACTATTGTTGTGATAACTTGAGGCAGCAACAAACAGCACTGCAACCGCATTTAACATGATTTCGATAGAGATCAATATAAACAGTAAATTACGTCGAACCAAGACGCCAAATACCCCAATGCTAAACAGAGCAAGGCTGAAAAAAAGCATGGCCTGTTCAGGGATCATGATCTGTTCAATAATCATAGGTTGCTCAAGAATCATAGTGATTGCTCCTGATGTCGACGGCCTAGATGAAAGGCTCCAATCAATGCCGTGAGTAGCAATAGCGCTGATACTTCAACCAAAATTAAATACGGGCCAAAGAGTTGAAGTCCTATTTCTTTAGCCCCGATATGATTAATTTGTGCTCCTGTAGTTGTGAACGTTGCGTCAGCCAAAGGACTTAATAGGTAAAGAGTTTCGGCAAATAAAATGACACTAAGAAACGTTACGCCGATAGACCGACCAGGCCGAAAAAGCATGGACTCTTGTTTTATTGTGATTTCACCTTGATGGAGCATCATGGTGACAAAAACAAATAACACCATGATGGCGCCAGCATAGACAATAATTTGTAGTGCTGCTGCAAACGATGCGCCCAGGAGGAAAAATATCAGTGAAATGGCCATCATGGTAATAACTAGATAAAGCAGGGCATGTACAGCGTTATAACGGGTCACCGTTAGCAATGCGCCAATTAGAGCAATGCCAGCGGTAATATAAAATAAGGTCTCGATAACAACTTGGCTCATGGTAACAAACTCCAAAGATCAACAGGTGAAGACTCATTTATTCCTTCACCTTTACCCTTTCCTGTAATCGTTTTGCCACTCACTTGGTAGAAATTATAATCGTGATATTTACCAGTACCATTTATGAGCAAATTCTCTTTTCGGTACAATAAATTTTGTCGATCATATTCCCCCATCTCGAAATCAGGTGTTAATTGAATTGCATGTGTAGGGCAGGCCTCTTCGCAAAAACCACATAAAATACAGCGTGCAAAATTAATATCGAAAGTCTCTGCTATCCAGCGACCGTCATCTAATTCAGTTTTTTGTAAGGAGATGCAACCCACAGGGCAAACAGTTGCGCATAAATTGCAAGCAACACAACGTTCATTGCCATCAGGGTCTTTGGTTAATACGATTCGACCTCTATAGCGAGGTGCTAAATAAGGTTTTTCATCTGGGTATTGAACCGTATCTGGACTTGTAAACGTATGTTTTAGAACTTTTGCCAGCGTTTTAATTTGACTTTTCATTGTTCAAACTCCCTGCGTAGCCAACGTAATGGCTGCTGTAATTAATACATTAAGCAGTGAAAGAGGCAGCATATACTTCCAACCAAATGACATGAGTTGGTCATACCTTGGTCTTGGAGTTGCGGCCCTTAATAAAATAAAAAACAGCACAAAGACACTTGTTTTAATCAGAAACCAAATTATGGGTGGTAAAAAAGGCCCCTGCCAGCCACCAAAAAACAAGGTCACAATCATGGCGGAGATTAATAAAACCCCTAAGTATTCACCTATAAAAAACATACCAAATTTCATGCTCGAGTACTCAGTATGAAAACCCGCTGCAATTTCATGCTCAGCTTCTGGTAAATCAAATGGCGCACGATGACTTTCAGCGATGCCAGCAATTATAAAAATAAATAATGCTATGGCTTGAGGAATACAAAACCACATATCAGATTGCGCCTCGACAATGTCTCTTAAACTAAAACTTCCTGTCATTATCACTATACCCATCAGTGATAAGCCCATAAAAACCTCATAACTAATCATTTGCGCTGCGGCACGCAAAGCGCCGAGTAATGAATATTTGCTATTAGAAGAGAACCCCGCAAGCATCACGCTATAAACTGAGAGGGAGCTGATTGCAAGTAAGAATAGTAAGCCATTGTCAAAGTCAGCAATTTGCAGTGTGGGTGAGAATGGAATGATCGCAAACCCTAATAGCATCATGATCATGACGATCATCGGAGCCAGTACAAAAACGACTTTGTCAGCAAAGGGGGGAATCCAATCCTCCTTGGTGAAAATTTTGATCATGTCTGCTGCAACCTGTAAAAGGCCAAAAGTTCCAACCCGGTTAGGGCCATAACGATCCTGCCATAACCCAAGCACTCGTCGTTCAACCCACGTCAACATGGCAGCCGAGATGAGAAGAATTACTAAAATGATGAGTGGAATGATAAAGTCACGCATTGCTGTTCTCCAATCCAGACTTTAAATATATAAAGGTGTTTTGTATTAGGCTGATGCTTTGTAATAACAATGCCGGAAGTAGTGCCACACCATTGGGAATTGAATCATCAAGACTTAGAGGAAGTGAGGTCTTATCAACTTTGTGATCTGCTGATTCAAATGAGGTAATAAACGAGATAACTAATACATCATCTATTTGAAATCCCATTATTTTAGCTTGATGTGAGTTAAGTCTTACGCAGGGTGCGGGTGATTGTTTTTGTATGTTAGAAACATAACCGCCTAATTCATCTTCAGAAAAAATATGATGGTAAGGCAATATGTATAAGGCCCCTTCAGGTGGCGTATTGATCTTTGCTTGAACATCAATATCCTTTGTATAATCAGTGTGTTTTGCAAGATCCTTAAACAATAAAATACCGGGGTGTGTTCCATTAATAGAACCATTAACATCATCTTGAAAGTGACTTAAAGCCTCGGACGAGTTCCACCCTGGGGCCCAAATGTTTGCTGGTGTGGTCGCCGCAGGCATTACTGATCTTATGGCATTACATGCAAGCCCTTCTTGAGAAAACTGATAGGGTGACGATGCATCAGTATCAGGTGGGATTTCTTTAATATCTATATAAGAATTGAGTGATGTACGTCCGGTATTACGCACAGATTTACGTGCCAAATTGAAGTCACTGGATTTAGGAGGGTAGAGTGAAGGCAATTCCTTAAAACAATCTAATAAGCCAGCAAGGTCGTTAATCAGGCTATGAAATTGTGTACCATTACTTAACCATTGGTGTGCGGGGCGACGATGATTATTGGCTGGAAAGCATGCAATGCTTGACTGGAGCCGCCCTTCGTAATTAACCCAAGATCCATGGGACTCAGCAAAACTGGTGGTGGGTAATAGTAAGTCAGCTTGTTCTGCTGTTCGTGTCATTAAATGATCCAAGACAATAATGTTTTTAACTTTGTTGAATAAGGCCTCAAGTCTTTCTGGTTCACACTTTCGATAAAGGTCTGTTTCCAAAATAACTAAACTATCGGGAGGGTTAAGTTCAAGTCTCTCCAAGGCGGAATCTAAATGATTTTGTCTATTTGTAATGAGTGACAGGCCAATGCTATTCGCTTGTGAAAGTGCGCAAATGAAGCCTGAATTATTGTTCAAGTGATGTAGTGATTCACTGAGTTTTAATGTGACATCAAATAGTTCGCATTGGCCTAGATTGGTTCCCGTAATAATAAAGGGTTTTTTCGCAAGCCGTAGGTCGTTGGCTATTTGCTTTGCATGTTGATCAATGTCGTTTGAGGGTTCTTCATTCTCAATACTAATACTAATACTAATACTAATATTAGTATTGATACTGATATTAATGTAACAGGTGATTCGCTTGATAAGATCTATTTGATCCCTTTGGTCTCTTTGAAATGTTGTACAGGCGGCATCATCCAGATGTGTGCTGTGAGCTGCAACTATATGTAATGGTGATTTTAAATCCTGCGCGATATTTTTAACTTCCGCTGCGCTCCAGTACTGCACGCCTATATTTGCAGCTTTACATTTACCTGCATTTTTAGTCATCTGTCGTATTGATAAGGCAATTCGAGGTGCTGTTTGTGTGATGTCTTCGCCAACGATTAAAGCCACATCACCACCCTCAAGTTCTTTCAAAGAATTACTCTGTTGAACATTTTGGTAATGCTGTAGCAGGCTTTTCATCTGGTTTTGTTCAAGTTCTTTTGCATCACTGTAAAAATTATTTTCACCTACCATTGCGCGCAAGGTGAAGTTATTTTCCAGTGATGAACGTGATGAGCCTATGGCGACAACAGAATTCTCCTGAGATGCATTTTTTTGATCATTTAAGAGTTGTTTCAGTGCTGTTTGAGCATTTTCTTGTGTTAGTTGATCAGTCGATTTAGTCTCGTAATTGCGTTCCCAGGCTACTGTGAGTCGCTCATTATGATTCACAAAGTCATAAGCAAAACGTCCTCTGTCGCAAATGAAATGACCATTAACATCGGGATTAAAGCGGTTGGTGATTCTTCTTAATGTACCGTTCCGCTCTCCTGGATAAATATTGCAGCCAACACTGCAATGCACACAAATTGAAGGGGCTGATTGCAGATCCCATTTACGGCTGAAATGCTGACTAAAAGTTTTATCTGTAAAAACACCCGTAGGGCAGACTTCCGCTAAATTACCACTAAACTCATTTTCTAAATTGCCTTCTTCGGCGCGGCCAAAATAAATATTATTGCGAGATGCAAAAACATTTAGATCCGTACCGCCACAATAATCACGATAAAAACGTACGCAACGATAGCAGCCAATACACCGGTTCATTTCATGGTTGATAAACGGCCCTAGATACTGGTTGCGGTGTGTTCTTTTTGGACCTTTATAACGTCGATTGATATGCCCGCTTTTTAACGTCATATCCTGCAAGTGACATTCACCCGCTTCCTCACATACAGGGCAGTCATGAGGGTGATTGGTCATAGTCGCTTCAATTAACAGGGATCTGAATTTTTCTACTTTTGGGTCTTTTAGGGAAAGTCGCTGTCCTTCAGCTACGGGGGTCATACATGCCATGGTGATTCGGCCACGTGTATCATCTTCATTATGATACAAGGTGACAGCGCATTGTCGACATGAGCCAACAGAACCTAATGCGGGGTGCCAACAAAAATACGGGAGCTCCAGGCCTAATGCTTGGCAGACCTCCAGAAGGTTTTTGCCCTCTTCAACCTGGTAACTTTTACCGTCTATGCTTATTTCTGGCATAGGTGTTTCCCGTTGTTAGTGAATGTTTACATCAGTCCATACAATATGGGCAGCATTGATCTTTTATGTGCCTTTCAAAATCATCCCGGAAAAATTTAAGACCGCTTTGTAAAGGCTCAGCTGCACCGGGCGCTAAAGCACAAAAGGTATTTCCAGGGGCAACCATCTCTACGATGTCCAGTAAATAATCCAGGTCTTCTAATTTGCCTTTACCGTTTTCAATTTGTTGTAAAATATAGCTGGCAGAAGGCAGTCCTTCTCTGCAGGGGGTACACCACCCACAGGACTCTTGAGCAAAGAAGCTAACTAAATTAAGCACCATATCGACAGGGCAGTATTTGTCATCCAGAATGATAATAGTGCCTGTTCCCATGCGACTGCCGATTGCCCCGATTTCGTTGTAATCCATGGGGGTGTCAAGATGTTTTGGCAATAAAAAATCAGTTGAAGCACCGCCTGGTTGGTAACCTTTAAGTGCATACCCATCGCTCATACCACCCGCATGGATTTCGATAATTTCACGAATTGGGGTGCCCATAGGAAGTTCCCACAAACCAGGCTTTTTTACTCGCCCACTGACGCCAAATATTTTCGTACCAGCATCTTTGTGTCGGCCTAGAGATTGGTACCAATCGGCACCGTGTAGAATAATGTTCGGTAAATTAAAGAAGGTTTCGACATTATTCACAATGGTGGGTTTTCCCCATAGCCCTGCTACTTGAGGGAAGGGCGGTTTTGAACGTGGGTTGGCTCTTTTTCCTTCTAAAGAATTAATTAAGGCTGTTTCTTCGCCGCAAATATAACGACCAGCACTCGTATGAATATAAAGATCAAAACTCAAGTTTGACCCCAATATATTCTTGCCTAGCAAACCCGCTTCATAGCATTTATCGAGTGCAGTTTGTATTCTTTGAGCTGCGATTGTGTATTCATTTCTTAGGAAAATATAACCGACGGTCGCCGAGATAGTGTGCGCCGCGATTAACATGCCTTCAATTAATTGATGGGGGGCTCCTTCTAAAAGCCAGCGGTCTTTAAACGCACCGGGTTCCATTTCATCTCCGTTGGCGACCAGGTAGCGTGTTTGTGTAGAGTCAGCAGAATTTGAAACATTAGGGGGGGGAACAAAGCTCCATTTCAAACCTGTTGGAAAACCAGCGCCTCCACGACCTCTTAGGTTTGAATCTTTAATGATGCCTAACACTTCGTCGTGAGTTCGCTTCAACGCAAATTTGAAGCCTTCATAGCCACCGGCTTTCTGGTAGTTGAGCAAGTCGAGAGGCGCGTCAATGTTTAAGTGCTGGGTTAAAGGATGGGTAGGGGCAATGTTAATCGTCATTGTCTGCACCTCCATACTTCTGACCCGTTTGATCTTGGTCCAGGTTTTTGATAATAAGATCAATATCATTGGTTTGTAGACGTTTATGCAAATGCTCATTCTGTAGCATTACAGGGGCTTTATCACAAGCACCAAGGCAGGGAAGTGGTATCAAGGTTATCCGACCATCTGAACTTGTTTCACCATCTGAGATATTTAGATTTTGTTGTAAACGCTGATGTATTTTTCGGTAACCCATCAGTAAGCAGCTAACGCCATTACAAGGGTGCAGCAATACTTTACCAACGGGTCTACGAAAAATTAAATTATAAAATGTCGCTACAGAGTCAAGATCAGAAAGTGGAATGTTCATATGTACGGCTAAAGCCGCTATGGCGGTATCACTCACCCAGCCGCGATGTTTTTGAATCACTTTTAAAGCATCAATGCTCGCACCACTTGCTTGAGGGTAATGTTCAAGAAGGTGATCAATTTTATTTTTCTCATCCATTGAAAGGCATGCACTTATTTGCTGCTTGTCTGTTTGAATGATTTGCTCGTTATTTTTCATTAGTTTGATTACCTGTCTACATCGGCCATAACGAAATCAATACTTGCGATAATTGCAATCAAGTCTGGTAACAGAAGCCCTTTTGAAATGTAAGGTATCATTTGTAAATGTGGAAACGAGGGGGTTCTGATACGTGTTCGATAACTTGTATTTGATCCATCACTAAATAGCGTGTAACTATTTATCCCTTTACAAGCTTCTACAGCGGTGAACGCTTCATTGGGTGGCATAATTGGTCCCCAGCTAACATTTAAAAAATGTTGGATCTGTGTTTCGATATCTTGCTTGCTTCGGTTGTTCATGGGGGGGGTGGTGGATGGATGTGAAGCTTTGTAAGGGCCAGAGGGCATATTCTCAAGGCACTGTTTAATAATTCGAATACTTTGACGCATTTCCTCAACGCGTACCCAGCAGCGGTCATAACAGTCTCCGTTGTTTGCAATAGGAATATCAAAATCATACTGCTCGTAACCGCTGTAAGGTCTCGCTTTGCGTAGATCAAAATCGAGCCCTGTTGCTCTCAGGCCCGGCCCGGTTACTCCCCAATCCAATGCTTCTGCCGTGGTATATTGCCCGATGCCAACCGTTCTTTTCTTTAGGATAGAATTTTCCATGGCAATCGCATCATATTCATTAAGGCGATCAGGGAAGTACTCTACGAACTCTTTAATCATTTTGTCCCAGCCATTCGGAAGGTCTTGTGAGACACCTCCAATGCGAAACCAACTAGGGTGCATTCTTGCGCCGGTAATCGCTTCAATAATGCTGAATAACTTTTCTCGGTCAATAAACAAGTAAAAAATGGTAGAAAGCTGGCCGATGTCCTGGGCAAAAGTACCATAAAAAAGCATGTGACTTAGGATTCGAAAGCACTCAGATAACATGACACGAATGCATTGGGCGCGTGGCGGTACTTCGATGCCTGCCATCTGTTCAATTGCCATCACATAGGGTAGGTTGTTCATGACACCGCCTAAATAATCGATGCGGTCTGTGTAGGGGATAAACCCATGCCAGGTTTGCCGTTCGGCTATTTTTTCAGCACCTCGATGGTGATAACCAATATCCGGTGCGGCATCAATGACACGTTCGCCATCTAATTGCAGTGCGATACGAAAAACGCCATGTACACTAGGATGATTAGGCCCTAAGTTAAGATACATAAAGTCCGAGTCTGCGGATTGTTTTTCCATACCCCAGTCAGCTGGATCGAAACGTAAGGCTTCTTGTTCAATTTCCTGTTTTTCATCTGAAAGTTCAAAAGGGGGTAGCTCTGTTGCCCTACAGGGGAAATCTTTTCTTAATGGATGTCCATTAAACGTGGGCGGCGTTAATATTCGACGCAACAAAGGGTGCCCAATAAACTCAATACCAAACATATCCCAGACTTCTCTTTCATACCAATTGGCATTCGGCCAGATTTGCGTAATAGAAGGGGTACTGGGGAAGTCACCCAATAAAGCCAGTTTAATGCGAATATCACAAGTTTGATGAACCGACATCAGGTGGTAGGTGAGGCTGAAATGGCACTTAGGTTGACCGTCTCTGTTTTGTCGTAAGCGTTCATCAACGGCGTAGATATCAAATAATATGGAGTATTTAAATGTATCAGATTTTAACAGAATCAAAATTTGTTTTATTTGATTCTCTTGAACCCATAATGTGAGCGCGGATGAACAAGTCGCCTGGAGGGTGACTTCACTAGGATTAATATGCCTGAACAGTTCGGTTTTTAGCCTTGCCTGCTGAGATCTCATCAAATTTTCAGGCTTAAGCCCTAATGCTGCCATCTAACTCATACTCCATCAGGACTGTCGATTTGAGTCATTGAAATTCGCAGGCTATGTTTTTCATCTCGTAGAGAACGCATCGTAAAATGTTCAACTTCTTCAGGTGTTACAAATCGTCCAATAGGACGCCTTTGTTTCACCTCTCCATTTTTAATGGCTTCTTGGAGTAGTGTTAACCCATAGAGCAGGGCTTCTGGGCGAGGAGGGCATCCAGGAACATAAACATCTACCGGTAGAATTCTGTCAGCTCCTTGAACAACACTATAAACATCATACATGCCGCCTGAATTTGCACACGACCCCATGCTTATAACCCAGCGTGGCTCTAGAATCTGCTCATAAAGGTGTTTTATAACCGGCGCCATTTTAAGAAAAGGCGTGCCTGAAATAACAATTAAATCAGCTTCTCTTGGCGTCGCTCGAATTACTTCGGCTCCAAAACGTGCGATATCATGACGACTGGTAAACGCGGTGGCCATTTCGACATAACAGCAGGATAAACCGAAGTTAAAGGGCCAAAGTGAATTACTTCTGCCCCAGGCAACCAAGTCTTCTAATTTTGCTAACAGAATATTTTTTTGTAATATTTCTTCAAAAGATGGCGTGTTTGCTTTTGTCTCATTTGGTCTAGTTAGTTTCCAGCGCATGATTAATCCTTCAGTTTTTGCGTCTTTTTCTTTAATTTTTTATTGCATTTTTTAGTAGGAGATTGGTTTAGAGCTTTCTACCCCATTCAAGTACACCCATGCGCCATTCGTAAATAAGAGCAATGAGGAGAATGGCAATAAATACCGAAGTAGCAAAGAAAGCGGGCCAACCTGTGTCTAGCACGACACTGGCCCATACATATAAAAAGACGGCTTCCATATCAAAAATAATGAATAATATAGCGACGAGAAAATAGTTTACTGTCCAGCGAAGATCGGTGTTTCCTTGTGGAACAATGCCGGATTCGAAAGGAAGAAAATTCTTCCGTTTAGTGATTGTTGGATTCAATAGATGAGAGATAACCAGCATGGTGCTAGTTAACAATAAAATAGCAATAAAATAGACGATAAACGTTATTGAGATCATACAGGCCCCTATAACACAACTGCCATCTTACTTAATTAAGATGAGTGTTTAGTAATTATTTTAATATGGCTTTGTTACTTTTCAGCTTTATTTTCAGGTACATCGAAATCTTTAATCGCTTTGAGAATGCTTCGAACACTTAATTGCCCCTTAAATTTGCCATTTTCG
>Ga0105348_1001374_pt1 | contig 16512 bp, 16 predicted proteins | sample EN8Hudsemesocosm_2_FD_83504 | JGI IMG/M metagenome (GOLD analysis project Ga0105348, IMG submission 83504) | Methane-oxidizing microbial communities from mesocosms in the Hudson Canyon - EN8C Hudson Canyon | ecosystem: Environmental > Aquatic > Marine > Cold seeps | place: Hudson Canyon... | reverse complement strand
TAATCTCGTCTTCAGGCAAAGACATAAAATAACGCCTCAAATGTGCCCCCTTAGCTCAGTTGGTTAGAGCACCCGACTCATAATCGGTAGGTCCCCTGTTCGAGTCAGGGAGGGGGCACCATTAAAATCAAAGACTTACCTTGTTTTCCTCTTTATCTAAAAAATTCAATGTAACCACTATGTAAGCAAATTCTATGAAATTGTGTGAATTTGTGGTTGATTCCTACGTATTAGAAGTGTTGGCCATTAACGTCTAAGGCCGGAGCAAAGATATTAAATACTTTATGGTAGCTAATATCGAAACCTATCTTTTTAGTTCAGATTTCAATCCTTTTCCTGAGTGTCTTAATTTGAGACTCTGTTATAGTTCTAATGGTAAACATTTTAAAGATGAAAAAGGTATAAGGAGATAGGCGAGGACTTTTTAAAACTGAGTATGTAACCTTTCAGGGGATGCCCAGCTAAATTGGACTAAAAGTCCTATCGGCAGATAGATATAAAACAATAATAAGGAATTTTAAATGACGAAGACTTCACTGTTTGACGCGTCAGCTTCGATGTTGGGTTATATCTATCAGATACGTTATGGACTTTTTTTATCCCTAAAAAAACTTTCAGACGTCGCTGACCCAGCGTTGTTTAATATTTCTATCGAGAAGCTAGATGATATCGCTTTTGACCAAGAAGGTACTCCAGAAGAGTTACTACAAACAAAATTTCATGGAAAGGCTGGTAGCCTGACTGATAGAAGTCCTGATATATGGAAAACTATAAGGGTTTGGGCTGAGGCTGCTAAAGGCGGTGATATTGAACTGGGGAGTGTCGTACTTACGCTAGTTACAACTGAGGGGATACCTGAGAATTCTCTCGCTGACTATTTAGGGTGTAGTGAGCGTAGAAATATAGCAGAAGCCTTGAAAGTGATGTCTACGATCTGCGAAGAAGATAACGCAACTAACTTAAAGGGCTATCAAGCATTCAAATCATTAAGTTCCCCACAATGTCAGTCGTTACTAAACTCTATCTATGTTATTGGTAAGTCGGGTGATTTACTTACAATAAGAGGCCGCATGGCTCCTATTGCTCGACAATCTGTGCCTTCTGAGGCGGTTTCAGCTTTTATTAATAGGCTTGAAGGTGAATGGTTTAAGTGGTGCATCGAAGCATTAAGCAAGAGCCCCACAGGTGTTATTAATTTGGGGAACCTTCAGGACCTAATTGATCAAATAAGACCTGAATATACACATACCAATTTACCTCCTGAATTTTCTGATGCTTTTCCTGAGGTCATCGATATAGATGGCGATTTGAGAGTATTTGTCCAACAGTTAAAGCTTTTTAATGCCCCCAAAGGAATGCTAAAGCTTGCTATCATCAATTATTACAGAGCGTTTGAACAGCGAAATAAATGGTCTGTTGATGGGTTGTTGATTCCTGGTGAATTGAATCAATTTGACAATAAGCTTGTTGAGGTATGGGAGGAACAACAAGCCTATTTAGAAGTAATAGAAGATATTGAAACGGAGGTAGGGCAGAAAAAGTATTCCGTAGAACTATACCAGCATTGTCAAAGGCACGGTGTTGTACCAATTCGGCGAGATTTTATAGATGAATATCTATCGAAGGGAAGTTACCACATTCTCTCCGATGCCTTACGGATAGGTTGGCACCCAGAGTTTGTCAATTTGGGTTTGGCAAGTAATGAGGGTGTAGCGTAATGATAGAAAATAGATTTGTATCACTTTCTCCCGAAGAACAAAATCTTTATAACCCCGCCTATGTTGGTGTAATTCTCTATCATGCTATTAGAGAATGCCAAAGCAAAAATAAAACAGGATTACATTGTACTCTTGCTTACTTAGTAGCTCCCCTTGCGCTAACAACTCGTTTCACTATGGTACTTCCATCTTCCGTATCAACTCCAATTGCTGGTTGGACTGCTGAGAATGAAGGGACTTTGGTTGGTTTTTCTGAATTAGTAACTGGCTATTTGGATATTGTGAATTCAGCGATTTCTTTTTTACTTCAGCGGGGAGCAATTAACTTAGATGATGATGGTTTTTATCGTGTAGATAATGACTTAGTTCCTAAGTTACCTTCAATGGTTAAAAACAACCCAGCATTTAAGCAGGGTTTCCAAAGTGGTGGCTTTTTGGGCCGTTGGTTTGCTTGCGCCTCTTCCGTTGAAATCATCTATACACATTTTGGAGTAGCGCCATGACAATGCAAATCCTTACGATTTCACTTTATGGTAAAAATGGTGAACGCAGAGATGTTCAGCTAGAGCCTGGTAAAGTGAACATCATTACGGGGGCGTCTCAAAGGGGTAAAACTTCGTTAATTCATATAGTTGAATATTGCCTAGGTGCTAGTGAGTGTATGGTCGCTGCTGGTCATATACGGCAAACAGTTGATTGGTACTCAGTTCTACTCCAGTTTCCAGACTGCCAAGTTTTTATTGCGCGAGCAGTCCCATTGTCAGGGTTAAAAGCAAATTCAACTGCTTATATGTTGGTTGAGAAGAGCATTGTTTTACCTAAGAAAACAGATTTAGGCGGTAGTACTAACATAACTAGCGTTGTCTCATTTCTTACAAGAAAAATTGGTATTCCTGAGTATGTTACTGAAGTACCAGAAGGGCAAACTAGGCCCACCGTAAAAATAGACTTTCGACATTCCCGTTACTATCTTTTTCAAAGTCAAAATGAAATAGCCAACAATGATATTCTATTTCATCAACAAGCAAGAGATAGAGTGCCTCAAAATATCAAAGATACTTTACCTTACTTTATAGGTGCCGCAGAAGATGACCGCTTAGCTGAGTTGGAAGTACTTAGGGCTCTAAAGCGTCAAAAATCTCAGTTATTGAAACAGATTAAAGAAATTGAGTCTCTGAAGGGAGATGGATTGCAGAAAGGCTACATACTATTAGCTGAAGCGGCTGAACTAGGGATGTATCAGTCTGATAAATTAGTGCCGCCTGAGAAAGAATTATTGAACCAGTTAAATAAAATTTCAACATGGTCACCACAACTAGAAGACATCGGTGATGTAGATGACCCATTACAATCATTAGAAAAACAAAATACAGAACTTTTGCAAGAAAGAAATGGAATAAAGCTGCGTTTAAGGCAGGCTCAAGAATACACATCATCCGAGACAGGTTTCGAGCAAGCGGTTAATTCACAAGTATATCGATTACAGTCAGTTGGATTGTTCCAAAAATTTGAAAACAATAACGAACTGTGTCCAACTTGTGATGCTCAGCATTCTGGAGAATCTAGATTTCATTCAATTATTAGAAACTCGCTAGAAAACTTGGCTAAAAAGCTGGACGGTGTAGGAAGGAATAAACCTCGTGTATCTGGATATATTGGAGTGCTTGAGCAAGAACAGCATCAACTTAACTATCAAATAAAAAGGGTTAAGTCAGCAATTGCCACAATTAGAGAGAAAGATCACGAGCAAGCTTATTCTGTAGATTTAAATTTACTGCGTGCGCGTCTGGCTGGTAAGGCTTCATTATATATAGAAAGTGTTCACTGGAATGAAGATAGTGGTGACCTTAAGGGCCAAGTTGCCTTGCTTGTAGAGAAAATAGAAATTCTAGAGGAGCGACTTGACCCTAGTATTTTGAAAGAGAAATTAGATGCTCAGCTTAGCTGTATTGCAGAAGATATGACTGCTTGGGCTCGTGAATTGAAACTTGGTTATAGTCAAAGCAGAATTCGGTTAGATGCTTCAAAACTTACTGTTGTCGCAGATCTGCCTAATGGCCCTGTACCGTTAGATAAAATGGGAAGTGGCGAAAACTGGATGGGGTATCATGTCGTTACTTATCTGGCTTTAGCCAAGTGGTTTATAGAGAGGTCCCGTCCTGTTGGTAGGTTCCTTTTTTTAGATCAACCGACACAAGTATATTTCCCCGCAGATAAGTCAGGCACGGGTGATTTATCTGAAATAGAAAAAGATGAAGATAGGGTCGCAGTTAAAAATCTTTTTGAATGGATATTTAAAGTTGTTCAAGAGCAATTCCCTGACCTTCAAGTCATTATTACTGATCATGCTGACATTGACGAACCATGGTTTCAAAATGCAGTTGGCAAGAATAAGTGGCGTGGTGATAATGCTTTGGTGCCGAAGCATTGGTATGAAGTCAAATAAGGGAGGGAATAATAAATGGCTAACGTAATTTTAGATACTAATATTTTGCACCAAGAAGGGCTTTCATCACGAAATATGCAAGTGCTTCGTCGCTTAGTTGAAGTAGCCCATATTAAGTTATTTATTCCTGAAATTGTAAAAAGAGAGTTTATAACAAAGCGAGTTCATGACTCACTATCAAAGCTTCAAGGTATAAATAATAACTTAGGTTCTGTGAGCAAAAAGTTAGAGCGGGAAAGTGTATTGCATGCAAAATTGTTAGGTATGCAAGAAACAATACGCTCTGTTGAGTCAGATCTTGAAAAACAAATTGTTGCTGATTTTGATTTCTGGGCATCGAAATTTTTAGTAAAAATACTACCGTTCAATACTGAATCAATGCGTGAAGTGATGGATGACTATTTTACAGGGGCTGGTGTATACCGAAAACCTAAGAGCAGAGAAGATATTCCTGATGCTATTATCAATATGAGCATTAATGAGCTATTAGATAAAGGGGGTACTTTAACGGTTGTTATTAAGGATGGCGAATTTAGAAAGTACTTAAAAAAGAAAGAAAATATAACCGTCGTAGACTCCATTTCCGAGTTTCTAGAGCTTAGAAATAATAGAGTAAAGTTACAAGAGCTAGATGAAAAATCTAACAAAATTGAAGTTATTAAAGCCTATCTTAAAGGCGTATCATTCAACGAGAACCTTAGAAAATTCCTCATACTTTCAGAAGATGATATTGAATATGTCTATATAGAAGCACCAGATATCTCTTCAAAAGATAAGCTTGGAGTATATTCTTTTGGTGAGAGCATAAACTTCCCGCAGGCTAGTGCGATAGAAAGTTTGCAGGTAATACGTGTCGACCCTTTAACAGAGAGCACTTATTCGGTCCAAGTTTCATTTATTACTTGGGCGACAATAAACTACTGTGTTGAATATCGTGATTATTTGTTTATTGATGAGGAGACTGATAGAGATGTGGTTGTAGATAGTGTGAATGGAGATGGAATATGTGATTTGTCAGAAGGGTGGAGTTTACGGTTCTTTGGGTCTATTGAACTTAGCTTATCCGATCATATAAATGTGGATAAATTAACAACTGATGATATTGATTTGAACTCTAGTCATGATATCAAAAATATAGAAATTGATATTCAATCTGCAGAAATACTAAACACTTAAATGCGATTTGAGGAAATTGATTTTGGTCAGACTTTCTTCAAATATGAATCTTTATTGTTACTCAATCAGAGAGAAGGAAGAACTAAGTATGACTACAGCTAAATGCAATGGATGTGGAATGCTGGTAAATATGAATGCTAATTATTGCCATAATTGTGGTAAAAAACCAAAGAAGAAAATGACCTTCGTTAAGGGGGGAATGGCTTTGTTGATTTGCCTTGCAATTTTGCATCACTTCCAGAACAAGGATCGCGTCATACCATATAACGTTCCTTCGTTTGCTGTTTTAGAAGCCCAAAAGCATGAAATGGAGGAGAAAGCTAAGCAGCGAGCTAGAAAGTCTCTTGAAAGTGACACTATATATTATGCAAAGAAAGCAGTAGCGACAATATTGAAAGATCCAGATTCTGCTAAGTTTAAAGATGTGTTTTTTAATGAAACTAAAGAGGGTGGGCCGGTAGCATGTGGAAGGGTTAACTCGAAGAACAGTTTTGGCGCTTATACGGGTTTTCAGCGATTTATTTCTAGTGGAAAAACAACTTTCATGGAAAATACTAAGCAAGGTTTCGTTGATATATGGGTTGGTGTTTGCTTGCCTCCACATAGTAAGGGAAGTTAAAAATGGATCTATTTACCTCATTAGTTCCACAAGATAAACTTCATAAAAACTACCTCCAGATTCTACGGGTCTCACAGCAAGTAGATAGAGCTGAATTGCAGAGGTGGTGTAATGGTTTTCCAGATAGAGACAACAAGTTCGTAAAAGAATTCCAGACAACCTTTAACTCTAGCTTCTGGGAAATATACCTTCATGCTTTATTCTGCGAAATTGGGTTAGATATGGATTGGTCACACTCATCACCCGATTTTATTGTTGAAGTTAATAATGAAAGAATAGTGATTGAGGCGACAATTGCAGCAGCTGCAATTGGAAAAACTCCTGAATGGGAAAAAGATATAAATAAAGGAGTCCCCACTCGATTTAAGGAAATGAATGTTGAATCTATTATCCGTCTATCCAACTCAATAGTATCTAAACATAGAAAATACAAAGAATCTTATTCAAAGTTAGAGCACGTTAAATCACTTCCCTTTGTTTTAGCTGTTGCTCCATTTGAACAACCGCATTTTAACAATCAATATGATACTCCTATCATGGCTCTTCTATATGATTATTATGTAGACGAAGATGCTTATAATGATTCGCCTCATTTATATCCTAATGGCCCTCCTGGAATTAGTTTGGGAAGTGTCGAAAAAGAGAATGGCGCTGAAATCGAAATGGGTTTTTTTCAAGATAATAGTTTTTCTGAGATTAGTGCTATATTGCTTAGTACTACTGCTACTTGGGGTAAAGTTGAGGCTATGTCAGGTAATGTCGATCTTAAGAGATTTATCACCTCTGTATGGTGGTCTGATGCTGAAGGCAAACCAGTTCACCAAACATCGGCTCTTCAGGAACATAAAGAGAATATTAGGGATGGTTTACTCGTTTTCCATAATCCTTATGCAGATAGACCATTAGACCCAGATATTTTTAAACATGGGGGGGTAGTACAAGTATTTAACGATCCAAATACGGGAAAAATTACATATCAAAGAAATGGGGATTGTCTTATGCATAGGCAGGCTCTTAATTTGGTTACTGATGAGTTATCAAATAAAGTCAGCGGAAATTAGCGCTGTTGCTTTAAGTTTTATTAACCTGTTATCGACTTGGAGTGAGTTAACAACTGCGCATATATTTTGAGTTGATGTAGCGCTTGAATACTAAAGCCAGAACCTCCGCTTTAGTGTTCAACCTAGATAGTTCATTAGGTGATTTGGGTACATTATTCTATGAATAAACCTGGAGTAAGCATTAAAAAATAAATGGTCAGACCGAAAGGGCCGTTCATCACACTATTATACATAATTAGAATGAAACTAAAGTATGAACACAGTCCTGATCGAAGATTTAGAATCGAGAAACAATGGGAGCGCACCACTATTTGGCAAAGCAGAGTTTGTAGTGTCTGGCTCTCCGGTTTCAGTGCAGTCAAAGAAGGATGTACGCGAAAAGTACATAAATGCGATAAAAGAGCAATTCAAAGGCCTCAAATATTTACTAACAGGTGACATAATACTTAATGTAACTTGGTTATTACCGGCTAAAAATAGATATGAAACTGATGCGAAGTCCGATATTGATAATTGCTTAAAACCAATTATAGACGCGTTTACGGGGCCGGATGGTTTCTTCATAGATGACTGTCAGCTACGCGGTTTATATATTTGCTGGCGTCACATTGAGTCCGATAATGAGCGGCTTATTTTTGAATTTGATTTTCAAGAGGATCAGTACTTATTGAAGGAGGAGCTGGCTTTTATCCAACTTAAAGGTGCGCTATGTACTCCAGTGAATTTAAGTTGGCCGTCAGCTGCTAAAGTCTTTGTGGCTGGGATGCTGAAATCGAATCAAACGAGTAAAAACGTTCTAGAAAAACTAGGGATTTCCTATCCTGCTGTTGCGGGTTTTTTAGTCGGTAACCAGCCGTTTCATCGGACTAGAGTTAATGGATTTAAACTAATATCACTAAGTGAGTTTGCATGTTCAGGTTCGTCTAGTGAAAAGGTATAGCCAAGCACAGCTGCGGGTGTCATTTCCCGCCAATAGCTATACATTCTGTTTTTTGAATCATAAGTAATGAGCTTTAAACTAAATGTGGATGAATTCGAAGGTCAATCAATACAATCAGTTGTGACCCTCGTAGATAATGCTTTTAAGAAACCGTTATCGGAAGTCTCTCTCTTTGATTTATTGTTAAATGAAACGACTAATAACGCTCTTAGGCATGGTGTTTACATGTACTTTAATGACAAAAATGAGTGTATTTATGTGGGTATGTGCAGCTCAAGCCATTTCGCCCATAGAATTGGCGGCCATTTTGGAATGTCGCCAAAATATGGTATGAATACTTTCTTAAAGCGTGCCGTGAAAATGTTAGGCTTTCAAACAGCTAAATATGAAAGTTATGTAGAAGCGTTACCTATGATATCAAACTATGGACTACTCATAATTAATGCGAATACAAAAGGTAAAGATTTTATTGCTAAGCTTGAGAAGCTATTCCAGATTGCATATAAACCGGAGCTAAATTTTCCGAAAGGCTTTCCCAGAACATATAAACCGTTGAATTACCAGGAAGATTTCATGAGGTCATTGAACTCGCTATAATGCCTTATAAAAAAGGCCAGAACCTATATATTCAGAATTTTATTTAAGTGCCCAGCTAGGGGCTTTCGATTCAAAGTAGAATTGCTAGATCAAATTCAGTCCTAAATTTATTTATAACTGTAAGATCGAGAATAGAGTAGATACAACTAAAAATAGTTGATTAAGGCTTTCGAGTGACGTTTACGGTTTACTCATTAAGGTTGTGATTGGGCTTGCTAGGTCAGTTTGAAGCCTATTTTATAAAGACATAAGTTCAACTGTAAATCGACATGAATTATCAAGCACATGCACAGAGTTATAATCGTTCACGACTATCACCTGTGATGTGAGAATTCAAGTCTAGTATGCCAATAGTCTAGTTTCAGCTAATCTTCTTTTTTGAAAGTCACTAGCGATTATATTCCAAGACATCGTCCGTCCATCTTGTAATACAGTTCTTATCAAGTTTTACTCAGCCCATAGTAAGAAAGTAGTTGGTCAAGGTCTAACCCTATACCAGCGTTCGAGAGTTCTTGGTGACGCTCTAAGAAAAACTTTTCTAAATAACTCCACTTAGTGTCTGTATCGCCGTAGTGTATGGCTTTGTGACAATTAGGGCATAAGACAACTATATTGGAGGCTATATCCAGTGAATGAGAGAAGTCTTTAGATTTTGAAACAGGTATCAAATGGTGAGCTTCAACATAGGGGTGGTTGGTAGCCGCTGAAGTAAAGGTTGCATGTTGGCGGTCAAACTCACACTTATACTTACTTGATCTTATTAAGCTAGCAGCAAGAGTTGCATTTCTTTGGTGCTGCGTGACCTGTACTTGTTTAGCCGCTTTTTGAGCTTGGGGGGAGGCTACTGCTTTTTGATATTCGTCATCTTCGAAATCAAGTGAATAATCCTCTTCAAAATGGCGTTCTAGATCTCCGCCTTCTATTAGGTTTTCCCATTGCAGCGTACTTATAAACCCGATGTAGGGGGTAGGTTCATTTTCCTTAGTGAAAATAAACCATATATCATCCTTTTTGGGGTAAAAACCAGAGGAGGACAAGAAATAGAGCCTTAATTCGTTTCCTTTCCTTTTCGGATACTTTATAGATAAGCTATGAGTGCTTGCTGATTTGGAGGGGGTATTATAAATTTTGAATTCGTGGTGCGTTTGCTTTCCATCTGGATCGGCTCCACCCGCTCTGGTGAATAGATTCTTAGAGTATACTTGCTCTAAGACGGATTTCTCGTGCTTATCAAGGGTGACAGATTTGTCCCCTTCTGCTTCACGTTTTGTTACTTCTGAAAAGGCGCCTGAAATGGCACCGAAGAAGTCTAAGTGTTTGTTGTCAAATGCTGGCATGATTTTCACCCTGTAAATTTACCGGACGATCATCGTATTAGAATATTTACCCGCTTGGAATACAGGGTTAAGTATTTTCTGAAATTTAGGCAAGTCTATGACTGATATAGTATCTAAAGAAAAGCGCAGCGATATGATGGCGAATATTAAGTCAAAAAATACATGTCCCGAACTCAGAATTAGAAAGGCCCTTTTTAAAAAAGGCTTTAGGTATAGGTTACATGCTAAAAAAATGGCAGGTAAACCGGATATAGTGCTTAGAAGGTATAAAGCTGTCATTTTTGTTAATGGCTGTTTTTGGCATGGTCATGAGGGGTGTAATTTGTACAGGCCCCCAAAAACTAGAACTGAATTTTGGGTTAGTAAAATTGAAAAGAATAAAGCTAGGGATGTCGTGAATAAGCTAAAACTGGAAAATGATGGCTGGAGATGTTTGATTGTCTGGGAGTGCACCCTCAAAGGAAGGTCAAAACTGGAATTTGAGTCACTGATAAACGATATCAGTGACTGGATTCTTGGTTTCAGGAAAAGCTCGCAGATCAGAGGTATTGAGCAATAACTTTAGCTGCTATTTTATGCACCACAGGTTTGACTACTGAATTGCCAAACTGTTTATAAGTAGCGCTTTTTGACGAGGGCTTCACAAAATTGTGTGGAAATCCAAAAAGCCTAATACATTCATCAATTGTTAGTTTTCGGGGGTTTTTGCCTTCTTGAGGTACCAGGCATTCTTTACCGTCCTTGCCATATCTTGAAACTATGGTATTGGATGGCTTGGTAATATCTGCTGCATGAGCGCTAAATCCTGTGCCGCGCTCTATGTTTCTTTTTGTGCGATTAATATGTCCCTGCCATAGTTTGTCTGAGATTGTATATGAAGGGTCTGGAGAGTCGCATAGAATTGTTTGTAGGGCTAATGGTAACCCTTCAAAGGTTGGAAATTTAAACTCCCCATATTGTTCGTATATATCATTTCGTACGCAGATCATGTAACACCGCTTTCTTCTCTGAGGCACGACAGAGGAAGAGTCTACAATATTGAAATGGAACTGATATCCTATTTCTTTAATCGTTCTTTTAATAACTTCGAAAGTCTCTCCCTTATTATGTGAAACTAAATTACGCACATTTTCTAGAAAGAGAACTTTTGGTCTTTTGGCGTTAGCAATACGGGCTACTAGATAAAATAAAGTGCCTTGAGTTTCACATTCGAAACCGTGTGCCAACCCCAGAGAGGAGCGTGCGGAGACTCCTGCATGGCTGAATGGTTGGCATGGAAAGCCAGCAGCTAATAAATCATGGTTGGGGATATTTTGTTTCAATATGTGGTCAGGAATATCTTCCCCTGCATACTGGTTGATATCACCAAATGGCACTTCACCATAGTTGGAAAAATATGTTGCTTTTGCTCCTCTTTCCCACTCACTTGAAAAAATGCATTGTCCGCCTTCTTCCTGTAGACCCAATCTAAAACCACCAATTCCCGCGAAAAGATCAATGAAGTCAAACTTATTCTCAGAGTCTTTGTTTGTAGTGAATGGGATGCTCTTGATTATGTCACTTCTGTTTTCTCCAGATATTTCTAAAGCGGCTTTAGTAGCATTTTGAATGTCTTCAAAGAAAGCTTTATATTCCAAAGGAAGATGATCTTTATTCTGTGCGATAAAAGTGGAAGTTATCGCTGCATCTATATCTGGGAGTTCTTTTATTTCGGGGGCGGTGCTTACAAGAATTTTCTTGATTGACTTGAGCAATGGCTCATTCATTTAGGATATCTCTTTTGGTGCGGTGAACTGTTTCGATATACAGTAGCAGTTCTTCTGATATTCAACAATTGTTTTTTAAGTGGTGCTTTTAGATAGCTATTATTGCCTTCAAAATAATAGAAAGCCAGCTCTATTAAAGTTGCTTAAGGCCTTCTTCAATGTCTCTTACTAACTCAGCTACAGAGACTTCGAGAGCTTCTCCTATCTGAACTAGGGTCGTTATTGTTAGTTGTCTGATCCATATCTCTAATCTAGACACAAAAGACGCTGGGGCCGGTAGCTTGTGAAAGAGTTAACTCTAAAAATAGCTTTGGGGCCTATACGGGCTATAGCGATTCATTTCTAATGGTAAAACAACCTAATTGGGAGAAGCGAAGAAGGGAGTTGCTTATATATGGGGTGGTGTTTGTTTGCCCCCCTAAGTAAATATAAATATAGTTTACATGTTTGTTGGGAGTACAGCTGGACGTTGCGTATACAAGCTTTTAAGTGGGTGTATGGGGGTGAAAAATGCTTGGTGTAAGGTATAAAAGCTTTAACACGTACTAACCTTTCGAATTTCAGTGCTTGACAACCTTTGAGAAAATGACTCTGGGCTTAGTTTTTTCACTGCCCTAATTACTGCACTACAGAACAGCGCGCATTCACCCTTTGGTGGGGGTGTATGGTGGTAAAAATATAGGGTGTAATAGTCCCAATAAATTTGGCCAACTATTCATGCTTTTTATCAAAGCATATTTGTTTTCAGTGAAGACAAAACAGGCCACCAAAATAAGAAAATATCTCATCAGCTGCCAATTCAAAGCAGACCTTCCGGTAACGTTTACTAAGATGAAATCGAAATAGATATTTATTCTGCAAGCTGATGTGCCTACCATTAACTACGTCGCTTTACGTTTTTCTTGCCCATGGCAATACCCTTACCTTATTCTTAGCGAATGCATTAGATGAGAATACACCAAGTATCTGTATCTTACTTGTGCTAGTTTTGGCGTCGTGCAATGATCTTTTGTGGTAATCATATACAACTCATGCCTTTATAAATTAAGAAACCTGAGGAATTACATAATGTACGAAATTAGAATTACAACAAAAATATTTCTAGCTGCTCTGGGTTTGTCTCTTTTAGCGGGGTGCGAAACTTATAAATCAAAAGAGACATATAAAATTGTCGAAGAATACAACTATGTCCCTTTTGATCCTCCTCGGACTGGAGATGGAGTTGGTACAATTATTAATATAGAAGGAGGGCAAGAACTAGTGATAGCGTCAAAAAATACCTGTTTGCCTGATTCAGATATAAAGGCGGAAAGGTTCAATGCAGTTATCCCAGAATATAATATTAAAAGTTCTAATAGTGGAGATGTTGGTTTAGTTTTTGACAAGTTTGATGTGAACGGGGTATTTCAGGATACGCGTGTGAGTGAGGTGGAAGTGAAACTAATTAATCCCTTCGAAGAGCGAATTGAAGCGCTTCACGTAATTGATTATTTCAAAAAGAGAAAAGCTAATCCTGAAGATAGCTGTGTGTCGTTATTCGAAGAAGATGGTAATTTGATAATTAAACGTGTTTTGGGCGCGCAAGGAATAGAATATAAATTTTTAAATAATTCTGGAACAGTTATAAATGTTGATGCCGATTTGCTTTCAAATATTGCAATAGGTGCTGATTTGAACGTTGAAAAAACTATCAATAAGAGCTTAAAAATAAAACATGAGGTATATTTAGGTTATCGGCTTTGGCAACCAAAATTAGGGCCCGCAGTTATATCCGAAGGTATCGATTTACATGATATTTCTGTGGGTGATGTAATAAAACAATATAAAAATTGATCGGTAATAATCTCTAATGAGCTGTTTAAGGCTGCTAGTATTCATCCCTGTTGCGGTTGTCTTGGTTAGCTGTAGTTGGCTAAAACCGCAGGATAAATTTAATCTTTTAGGCCAGTTTGACCTCCAGACCAGGAACGAGATTAGGTTTACTAAAAGCCTTTATGAAAATACATTTACGCCAAGAAAAGGTTATTTATTGGAAAGTCCCGATAAGGAAGGGGTATTAGTTAACAAGGAGCTTTCTCAATACGATATATTTTTTATGCAAAACTATTTTAATAATATATCGCAGCATGCTAGAGAAAAAATGATATCGTGGGGCAAGTTTGATGCAAAACTGGGAGAGCCTAAATTTACACCCGTAAAAATTGCAGGTTACAACCTGACTGCAATAGCTGATAAACCTAATAACACTATCTCGATACCTGCTAATTTTTTGCGTCATATTTACTTGAATATTTTCCGCCTCTCTAGCGGGGAGACCCCTCTAGCAGATAGACTTGAAAATATTGAAGGAGGTATGTCTTTATTTTTTCTTCCATTTATATTTGATGAGACGCCAATTAGTTTTGATCAGTTTGTGTCAATGGTTTATGAGAACCCTCCTATTTCCTCACTAGTCTATTCAGGGGAAGATTCAGTTATTTTTCTTCCGGAACTTGATTTTAATCGTTTTAATCGCACGGTTAGTCGTTTCTCAGAAGCTTTTCGTAGAGTTTGTTCATTTATAATTGCACATGAGTTGTACCACATTTGGAACGATTCCAATGAGCGGGATGCTGACAAATTTGCCGCCGAATACATGGCACGAGTGTATAATAACAATGTGAAATCAATAGATGAGCTTTTTCCTAAAGTGTTTGAAGTTATTAAGGAAGGCCCAGGAAAGGAGCACCTAACTGTATGGTGGCGCGCTCAAGATTTCAGAAAATACATGGATGAGTTAGTTCCTCCTGTGGAGTTATGGAGAAAGAAAGGAAAGTGTTTATCTAAATATCCAGAATCGGATACTACTTTGGAAGGTGATGAAAAGGAACACTTAAAAATCACACTGTTTATTGAGAAAAATGGAAGACAAAGACTGGAAGTTATTACTATCGCTAATTTGTTAAGAGCCGCTGGTCACAGAGTATCTATACAAGATGAGTACCCTGGAGCTGAATCTTCACCTTGGATTTCAATTGGGTATGGGGGCTTCAAAAAAAAGGCTCAGCTAGGACGTCTATGTGAGCTACTGGCTGAGACCTATCCAAGTTCTAATATTCGCTTTTCTAGCCACGCAGAGACTGGAATTATACATAACAAAATATCTGACTATGAATATATGGGTAGAAGTTTTATTTCTGGCTCTGACTTTGTAATTTTCATAGGCAAGTTTGATATAGATGCTGATAGCCAGTAATTGAATTAGAGAAAGTTACCTGTTTTGATAAAGGCGCTGAAATCATAAATCAAAAAGGTAATTATGCTTCATATTAACAACCCCATCATAAAACACTAAGAAAGCATGCCTAACCTAGACTGAGAGGTCAGTAACATTTCAAAAGCTCTAAGGTCAAGGGTGTCTCGTAAAGGAATGGCTTAAGTCGTTTGGATGACGAGAAACTAACTGCTAAGAACCTAAATGTTCGACAAGCGATAAAAAAGCTAGTTCAATATTTTGAATGATTCTATGGCTAAGGCAGCAAAGAATAATCGTTCGGTGAAAAAAGTGAAAGGCAACAAAAATAAGGCTGCTAGCTCATCATTTTTATTGAACCAGGTCAGACCAAAAGAGGCCTGACTTCCCTAACACTTATTTAGTGAGCAAGCGCCTTCTTTGCGGACATTGTAAGTCAAAGCTGTATTGTAAGATTAAGTATCGAGTCAATACATATAAGGGGGAAGGCTACTAATATTACTAAGCGTGCCATCATACTTTCACATTTTCTTTTAATATTGCTTGTGATTGACTTGCCATATCTTCCCATTCTTGGACGGTTGGAATGGGAGGGAACAGCGCAACCCATTTTGATTGCTCCCTTCTTTTTTCCAATCTATCGAGTCGTTTGATAGCGGTAGAAATAAAATAGGTTTTCATGTCCAGATGCCCAAAGCGTTAGCTGCAGATTTTATTCTCTGCTTGGTGAGTAAATCGAGTTGGGTGTGGGGTTGATTAAGGCAAAATAATCCACAGTGTCGTATCAACTCTCTGACCATTATTTTTTGCGTATAGCGGGAGGGGTGCCGTTCCGCCAAAAAGAGGAGTACACCGAAGTTAGGGTTTAAATAAAAACCAATTTCGTTGCTGGTTATTGTAAATTTGATTACATCAGCAATCGTATAGTATTGAAGAATTTGTTTTAACGGACCATCACCCAAGGGTTCTTGTTTTAATATTATTTGTGCATGTCCCAATAAAGAATGTACAAAATACGCTTCATAGGTGTAGGAACTATCTGAGGGGTCGCACCTTAACTGACCTCTATCTACATAGAAATCTATGTGTTTCATCTGAGATTTTAGGTCTAGTATCGTCGACACTTCTGGTTCATCGTAAGACATATTGCAAACCTGAATTCTGTGTTCTTTCTTAATATCCATTCATATTCTCCAGTCTTGTTCATAAAAAGGGGGCTATTGATTTAATTAGGATTTTTTCTTTTCAAGCGCTGCCAGTCGTTGTTCCACTTCATCCATTTGCCTGATTGTGCCAAGCGCTCCAATGGTTTCGATAACCCTCTTTGCACTGTCTGGAGAAATACCCCCTTCGGCTGTGGCGGCTAATACTTGTTCTACTTGAGTTGCGAGTGGTGCGGAAGGGTCTAGATTAAACTGGACCTTTTCAGACTGTGTTGCCAATGTTGGCAAGACTCGTGCTAATATTAAAGATGCCGCTTGCAGGTCGCCTTCCTTAGCTTTTGCAATAACTACGTCTGCAATTTCTTGGGTGTCATTAAGCAGGGTCTCCGTTATCTTATGGCGTTTGTCTAAAATTCCTTTGGGTCTTCCTTTTGGGTTTGGTGATTTCATGCCTTTA
>Ga0105348_1001369_pt1 | contig 16543 bp, 14 predicted proteins | sample EN8Hudsemesocosm_2_FD_83504 | JGI IMG/M metagenome (GOLD analysis project Ga0105348, IMG submission 83504) | Methane-oxidizing microbial communities from mesocosms in the Hudson Canyon - EN8C Hudson Canyon | ecosystem: Environmental > Aquatic > Marine > Cold seeps | place: Hudson Canyon... | reverse complement strand
TTGGGCTTGAAAAATATTTTTTTAAACTGGTCTCTCTAATCGTAGATATATCAGCTTTTGTTTGAAGAGTATTTGATGGACGAGCGAATAGGATTTTTGGTCCAGTAAATGTGTCGCCACTAGGGGGTTGTGTAACTTGCAATAAACAGGCTTTCATTTTTAGGCATTCCTATTGCTGTTAAGATTCCGTTATAAAGGAGTCTAGTAGGTATATGTAATATTTAGTATAAGCAAACACGACTTATTTATTTAGTAAACCGACATCCAAGACTTAGAATCTCGATTATGAGTTATTCGCAATAAAGTACTTAGGCGATTTACCGAAGTGTGACTTAAAGCTGTGGCCAAAATAGCTCTGAGAGTTAAAACCAACGCTCTGATAAGTTGTTGCAATAGAGTGTCCCTTTGAAAGCATTTCTTTAGCTTTCTCGAGCCGGTAGCTTTTTATAAATTTTGCAGGTGCTACTTGGAATAGTCTTTTGAAATGCCTTTGAAGCTGTCGTTCAGTAATGTGCAAACTATTTTTGAGTATGTCGACTGAGAAGCCACTATCTTGATAGTTTTCAGATACTATTTGGGTAACTTTATCAATAAAATTTTTATCTTTTAAGTTGAGTAAATCAAAGTTCTTGTTGTGACTGCGTCTCTCCCTTTCGAAAAATATTAACTTCTGCTGTTTATCTAGTATGTTTGTTACTTTTTTAACTAGAGATTCCATTTCAAATGGCTTGGCGATGTAATCAATTGCTCCAAGCGATAAAGCTTTTGTGTGATCTTCAGGTTCATTTCTACCAGTTATTAGCAAAATAGGGATATGATTTGTTAAAGGATTGACTGTAAGTCGATTTGCTAAATCGAACCCGTTAAGCAATGGCATATTGATATCTGATAAAATTAAGTCAGGTAAGTTTGACAATGCTAATTGAAAACATTCATGTCCATTCACAGCCGCATATACCGTGAATTTTTCTTTTAAAGCGATAAATAAAAGATTGCGAATATCTTCATTGTCATCGGCTATTAGAATTGATTGATTTTCATCAATGTCTCTTGGTACTAAAACTTGATTGTTTATTTTCGCTATCGAATTCATTTATTAATCTGTCATTGCATCTATCGGTTCATGTCAGATAGTCATACGAACTGAATAAGGTATAGGTTCAATAATATTTATGTATTTAAAGTGCTACAGTTTTGCTTATTAGCTCTTCAATGCATTTCGCTGAGAAAGGTTTTATTAGATATCCAACAAATCCATACTTTTGAGGATCCGACATCACGCTGCTCGTAGAGTAACCACTCGTTACAATTGCTTTGACTTCAGGGTTAATATCAAGCAATTCTTTGATGACCTTTTCTCCACCAAAACCTCCAGGTATGGTCAAATCCATGATTACAATATCAAAAGGGTTACCGCACTCAATAGCGTTGACGTATTTTTTTATCGTTGTTTGCCCATCAATCGCAGATTCCACGTTGTGTGTCATTGATGTTAAGATCTCACTTAGTATATCTACCACCATTTCATCATCATCCATTACTAAAATATTGGCTGAAGATTTGGTGAGTATGTCATTTTTTTCTGCGCTAATATCTGCATCTGAATATTTATCGGTTATTGCATTTAGATAAAAACTAATATTAGTACCATTACCTACTTCGGACTCTACATTAATGAAGCCGCCGTGCTTTTCGATTATTCTATGAACGGTCGCCAACCCTAACCCAGTACCCGAGGATTTCGTAGTGAAATAGGGGTCAAATATCCTTGATAATGTCGCTTCAGAAATACCAACACCCTGGTCAACAATACTGACGCAGACCATTTTTTTAGACACACCATGCAATGAAATTTCAGATGTTGGAGCAATATTTTTCGCTTCAATAATTACCGTTCCGCCTTGCGGCATAGACTGTTGAGCGTTAATTAATAAGTTTGATATAACCTGTGAGATTTGCCCTGTATCTGCATCAACATCCCATAAACCATCGGGTAGTATGAGATGAGGTTTAATTTTCCCACCACTGAGAGAAAGGGCGATTGAATCCTTAATTAGTATCTCGACATCTGCGGCCTCAAGTAATGGGTCGCCACCTTTTGCAAAAGTTAATAGTTGATTCGTTAGGTGGCTTGCTTTGTTCATGGCATCATTCGCTGTTTCTATATGCAAGGCTGCAGGGTGGTCAGTGCTTAACTTTAGTGCTGCCAATTGCAAGTGCCCAAAAATACCTGTGAGGATATTGTTAAAATCGTGAGCTATACCGCCTGCTAGAAGCCCAACCGACTCTAATTTCTCTGATTTTAGCAACTCTTTCTCATGTTTTCTTTGTATCGTAATATCTTCAGTTATTCCCATGACTCTTTCTATGCTGCCATCAGAATTAAAAACAGGGGCGAAACAGGAAGTAAAGATTAGCTCGGACTTCTCAGGACTAAATTCAAAACTACTAAACTCGCCTCGGAAAGCCTTTTTTAGTAATTTGTCAATTTCTTCTTTTTGATCACTACTAACAAAGTCAATGTAATTTATTCCACATATCTCAGCTTCTTGCTGCATTTCCATCATGCGTAAACCGGATTTATTCATGGATATTATTTGTCCACATAAATTAATTTCATGAATGCAAAACGGGGCTGATTGAATGAGTGTATATAGCCTACGCTCACTATTTTGTGCCTTTTCTAATTTAGCTTTTAGCAAGTCTATTAATTGATCTTTTTCGTCCATTATTACCAACACTTTTAATACTGAGAGGCACTAAAATATTCTTCGCACAATATTTGAAATATCAGAAGTAAACTCATTACAGATTTTTTAGCTAGTCACCTAAAAGAAAGCGCTTATAAGACAGTTTAATACTGCCATTTGACATTAATTTAAGTATCATTTTTTTGATGATAGTCATATTTTTTTGTTCGGTATATAAATAATCCGACAAAGATGTTTATTAAGCCGACAAGTTATAATCAAATAAATATTCACCTTTATATTAATTTGAGACTGGAATTTAAACTAACGGTTATCACTGGTGTTAATGTCCAGTTCGGATATTTACACCATCAACTAATTTACCCTAATAAAATGAACCCGCAGTTTTAGTGGACTACACACCACCCCATATACCCTAAGCAACGGATTAAATCCTTTTTTACTCGCCTAATTTGTTAAAAATTAACGAATGAAATTTATATTAAGTAAGAAATGAATCAATTTGAATTAACTTACCCTAGGTAAAATTAGTGCCCTAGCTAGGGTAACTCTAAATGGTGTGTATTTCGTGCCTATTAACTTCTTGGTATGACAGGATTAAATCACGTATAGGGTGCAGAATATGTGGGGTAGGTGGTTTTATTGGGGCTAGTGAATCTTATGATTAAATTCGACCAATCGATAGATACAAAAAAGCCCTAACCGAAGTTAGGGCTTGAATGAATGGTGCCGACTGCCGGAATCGAACTGGCGACCTACTGATTACAAGTCAGTTGCTCTACCAACTGAGCTAAGTCGGCACACAAAACTGTGTGCGATATCTATAAGATATCCTGGCACCGAGATAATGCTTTAACTTATTAACTAAATAATAACTGAGCACCATCTCTTTAGATGGTGCCCCGACCCGGATTTGAACCAGGGACACGAGGATTTTCAATCCTCTGCTCTACCAACTGAGCTATCGGGGCATCTTGTCGTTAACTGGGCTTTAATTTGCTGCCTCGTTAAGACGGGGCGTATTAAACTGTTTTTCTGTTACTCCGTCAACTGTTTTTCACTAACTTTTTTATAAAAAAGGTTTGATTGCTGTTTTTTGCAGCACAAATGTTTGTGCTGCAGATTTTCTAAGCACTATTAAGTTAGAAAGTAATCAAACAAAGTGATTAAAAACAGTTGGCAAGGGTTACTTGCTTGGCGGTACGTAACCTTCAATTTCAGGTTCTTTACCTTCAAATAAATAGGCAACCATGGCTGCTTCTAAAAATGCACGATCATCAGCATTCATCATGTTCATCTTTTTTTCGTTAATTAACATGGTTTGTTTCTTCTGCCAAATACCCCAAGCTTCTTTGGAGATATTATCAAAAATACGTTTACCAACTTCACCAGGGTAAAGTTGAAAGCCTAAACCTTCGGCGTCTTTTTTTAAATTTTGACAAAATACTGTGCGACTCATAATAGTCTCTCTATTCTCTATATCGTTAGTTGTTCACTCAGCAACTTATTATTTGCTAAGTAAGGTAATTAGTTTTTGTGTTGAAGCGGCTAAGCCAACACTTGATGCTTGCGCTAAATCATACCACTTTTGCTGATCAGGTTCGTTTATTTCTGTTATTGCTATTTGCTGACAGTCAACAACAATGGGTGTGATATCCAAATGAAAGTGGCTAAAAGTATGCCTAAACTCTGTCATTTTTTGTGATGATAGTGCCTTTAATGATAGTTTTGCCAATAATGCATCAAGTTGTTCTAGGTCGCTTATCTCATGGAAACACCATAAGCCGCCCCATATGCCACTTGGAGGACGTTTCTCCATTAACACTTGCTGAGAATTGTCTTTAGATAGCCGAGGAATAACCATTATGGTGGCTTTTTCAGGTATTTTTTTCTTTGGCTTTTTCTGTGGGTAGTTTGCTTGTTGTTCACTGGCTTTTGCTAAACAGCTTTGCTCAATAGGACATAGATCACAGGTTGGTTTACTTCGGGTACAAACAGTAGCGCCTAAATCCATCATGGCTTGGTTAAAGCTGTCTGTTTCAACGGCGGGTGTTAACTGCTCGCTAAGTTGCCACAAGGCTTTATCAAATTTACTTAAACCATTATATCCATCAACTAAGTAACTACGTGCCAGCACTCGCTTTACATTGCCGTCTAAAATGGGATGGTGTTGTTTTAATGACAAACTTAAGATTGCACCCGCCGTAGAGCGACCAATGCCCGGTAACGCAATAACCTCATCAATGTCTATAGGGAATTCGCCGCTGTAGTCACTCGCCATTATTTTTGCGGCTTTGTGAAGGTTACGCGCTCTTGCGTAATAACCAAGGCCAGTCCAGTGATGCAATACCGCATCTTCATCAGCATTTGCTAAATCAGTGATTGTAGGAAAAGAGGCCATAAAGCGCTGGTAGTAGGGAATTACGGTAGCAACTTGGGTTTGTTGCAACATGATTTCAGAAATCCACACTCTATATGGGGTTTTATTTTGTTGCCAAGGTAAATGCTTTCTACCTTGTTGGTGATACCAGCTTACAACTTGTTGGCCAAATTTAATTGCTGAATCAGATGATATTGTTGTTTCATTTTTCATAGCGCGCAGTGTAACTAAATAATCTAGTCAGCTCAATCAAGCAAATTCGCATCTTGTTAAACTAGGGTATATAATATCGCCTTTAAAAAAATCGCATTGTCATTAATCTTTGCGACTTAAGAAAATATAAGGCATAAAAAATGAAAGTAACCGCAAAAAACCGTAGTCGCCGTATCCGTAAAAAATTACGTGTAGATGAGTTTCAAGAGTTTGGCTTTGATGTTGCTTGGCAGCTAAAAGACGGTATTACCGGTGAAGAGCTTGATACTTTTATTAATAAATTTTTTGCAGAGTGCATTCAGCCAAATGAATTAGGTTTTGGTGGTGAAGGTGATACTTTATGGCATGGCTTAATTTGTACGCAAAAATTAGGCTCGTGTACTGAAGAACACCGCGCAGCTGTTGATAAGTGGCTAACAGATAATGGTGCAACGTCAGTGGCAGTAAGCGAGCTGTACGATGTGTGGTGGGCTGAATAGTTTTATTCGTTATAAATAACTTTTATACGGCATTGTCGGCGTCATTCATTACCATCACTTATGTACCATAAGCTCAGGCACTGAATAACTTGACGGCTTTGTCTAAAAGTCATTTATTTAGAATAATGTTCTAATTTTGATAGTGACATTATTAATCTTACTATCTAGAAAACACTGGCACTTAAACGGATAGCCATCAAACCTATTTATTAAAGAAAACTTATGACTGAAAAAATACATAAAACCATAGAGCAAGCCGAGCAAGAAGGTAAGTACATTAGAAAAGTACGTAGCTTTGTTAAACGCGAAGGCCGTTTAACTAAAAATCAAGAGCGTGCTATTGATAATCATTGGCAAGAAATGGGATTAAACCATAGTGATGGTTTAATTGACCCGCAAGCATTGTTTGCTAATGACAAGCCAGTGGTTTTAGAGATTGGTTTTGGTATGGGCAAGTCTTTAGTTGAAATGGCTAAGGCTGCACCAGAGCTTAACTTTATTGGTATTGAAGTTCATAAACCTGGTGTTGGCGCTTGTATTTCATCTGCGGTTGAAGCAGAGGTTAGCAACTTAAAAGTATATGAGCATGATGCTATTGAAATCTTAGCTGATTGTATTCCTGACGCTTGTTTAACTACAGTGCAGTTGTTTTTCCCAGATCCATGGCATAAAAAGAAACATCATAAGCGTCGTATTGTTTCTGCTGAGTTTGTTGAAACCATCAGACAAAAGCTTAAGGTTGATGGCGTTTTTCATATGGCTACCGATTGGGAAAACTATGCAGAGTGTATGTTAGAAGACATGCAGAGTGCAGAGGGTTACAACAACTTATCTGAAACTAATGATTTTGTGCCGCGTCCAGACTCTCGTCCACTAACTAAGTTTGAAAACCGAGGCCAACGATTAGGCCACGGTGTTTGGGATTTACAGTTTGCTAAAAAGGCTTAATGCTAAGTTTCGCTTTGGACTATAGGTAAATAGTGACGTTCAATGAAAAATAAATGTTGAGCGTTGCGTAAATTCCCTGTTTCGGTTAACCATTGCTGATCAACAATTTCGCGTTGTAAAGCCGCATGCAATATGCGGCTTTTATATTGGGTCCAATAAAATATAGTGGCATCTTGGTGGCAATCACTATTTGGATATTGCTCTGAGCGAGTTTCTGCTAACTCTTCTTTAATACTTGCGATAACTTTTTCTTTTAATTCAGCATCAATTTGCTGCTTAAAGCGGGTGAAGCGTTTTGCTTTAACAAGTTGCCATACTAACCAAAGTAAAGACAACAACGCCAATGTGGCGATAATTTCCATGTGCTTTTCCTATTGAACAAATCAGCTTCATGATAACACTTTAAATCAAGCAGAGAAAAGTAATGATAAACCCTCAACAGTTGGTTACACTAATGCCAATTTAATTACAGATGGATTGTTATCGATGATCAGAGTTTTTCTATTTCTAAGCGTTTTCTTCCTTAGCGGGTGTACAAATACTACCCAAGCTTACCAGGTAAAAGAAAATTCAATTCAATCTTTATATAAAAAGGTTAACCCTTCTGTTGTTGAGTTACATGTGCAATCATTGGCTGCTCCTCAAGTTGGGCAGGTCGCTTATAAAGCTCAAACAGCAAACTCTTTAGGCTCAGGCGCTTTAGTCAGTAGTGAAGGTCGCATATTAACCGCTGCTCATGTTGTTGATAAAGCAACCGCCATTGAAGTGGAATATGCCGATGGCACCAAAACTACCGGTCATGTAGTTTGGGTTGAACCACTGATTGATTTAGCCATGATACAGGCTGGTGATGTACCAAGTTCAGCCAAACCATTGAAGTTGGCTAAACCAAAAGATTATCAAATTGGTGAGCAAGTTGTAGTTATCGGAGCGCCATTTGGTGTTAGTCACAGTTTATCTGTCGGCTATTTAAGTGGTATTCGCGATAGTAGCGCCATACCTGGTAGAAAGTTAGTACCACGTTTATTACAAACCGATGCCTCAATTAACCAAGGTAACTCTGGCGGACCGATGTTTAACCTTGATGGTGAAATTATTGGTATCGTTAGTCACATCTTGTCAAAAAGTGGTGGTAGCAACGGTTTAGGCTTTGTTATCTCAGTTGATACAGTGCAACATATTATCGATAGTGACCCGGGTACATTCTCTGGTTTTATCCCTTTGCTACTTAATGAAAAGCAGTCTTATGCGATTAACAACACTGCCGGACATGGCATGTTAATTCAGCATGTAATTCCTGGTACTTTAGCGGATAAGCTTGGTTTTAAAGGTGGCAACTTAAGTGTTGTTATTGGCCGTAACCCTATTTTACTTGGTGGTGATATTTTACTAGAAGTTGCCGGTAGAGCGATTACTGATCTAGCATCAGCGGTTCAAATTAAAAAACGCCTTACGGCTTTTGAAAAAGGTGACCGTGTTACTTTCAAGTTTTTACGTAATGGGCAAATAAAAGAAACCTATTGGGTTGTTGAATAGTTACGCTAAAAGCGAGTTGTTTTCTTCTATAAGTAAAGTAAAGTAAACGGTAGGTGGTTAATCTGCCGTCTTTTTTTAGCAAATTTAAGCAGGAAAAAGCATTTATTGATGGAGTTATGTTAATGACTCTTTATAATGGTTGCTAATATTGTCCGGAAGCATTGTATGAATATAGTATATAAAACAAGAACGCAGCTAGTTGTTGAAACGCTTAGAGAGAAGATTCTTAGTGGTGAATTTAAGGCTGGGGAGTCACTTCGTCAAGCGGCGTTAGCGACCGAACTAAATGTTAGTAGAATACCTGTTCGAGAAGCGCTATTGCAACTTGAAGGCGAAGGTTTGGTTGTGTTTGAACCTCATAAAGGGGCAACGGTAACTGAGCTTAACGCAAAGCATGTTGATGAGCTTTTTGAATTACGCGCAATGCTAGAATGCAATTTACTTGCTGCATCATTACCGCGACTTACTGAAGAGAAGTTAGCTGAAGCAAGTGCTATTCTTGCCAAACTTGATAAAGCCCTTGGTACTGAAAATGCAGCAAATACTTGGAGTGAGCTTAACTCTAATTACCATAACTGTTTATATTCAGCTGCAAATCGTCCTCAAACTCAAGATTTAGTTAACACGCTAAATAAAAATGCCGATAGATATATTCGTATGCATTTACTTTGGGCTGGTGGTATTTCCAAAGCGGGACCAGAGCATAATCAGTTATTAGCATTTTGTAAGACTGGCGATGTAGATGAGGCTGTTGCCGTTTTAAAACACCACATTTTGAGTTCTAGAGATGAAATAAAAGCGTTTTTAGAGCAGCGAGAACTCGCTAATAGCTAAGTACAAACCTTACCTTGAATATATTTGCTTACTTGTGATGTAAAAGTAAGCAAATATTGACTTTTCCCCATCATCTCTATAGTATTCCCGCCGCTCAAAATCACAGAAAACTCGCTCGCTTTTGACTATGCTTAGTATCATTAAGTTGTTTAGGGTGTGCTCACCAATTCGTATTCGTAAACTATTTGACCAGTAAGGTTGGTAGTTTCGATAAACCCAATGAGATAAAAATGTTTGAATTACACGCTAGTAAAGTGTCTAACTTGAAAAATGATGTGTTATCAGGTCTTACTGTTGCGTTAGCACTAGTACCTGAAGCTGTTGCTTTTGCTTTTGTAGCCGGAGTAGAGCCATTAGTTGGTTTATATGCTGCCTTTATGGTGGGATTAATCACCGCTATTTTTGGTGGCCGTCCAGGAATGATTTCTGGTGCAACAGGTGCTATGGCAGTAGTGATGGTGAGTTTAGTGGCCATTCACGGGGTTGAGTATCTATTTGCGACTGTGGTGCTTACCGGTATATTGCAAATATTAGCCGGGGTATTCAAATTAGGTAAGTTTATTCGTCTTGTGCCACATCCGGTGATGCTAGGTTTTGTTAACGGTTTAGCCATTGTTATTTTCCTGGCGCAATTAGGGCAGTTTAAAGAGCTCAATGCCGCAGGTGAGTTAGTATGGATGCAAGATACAGCACTTTATACTATGGCGGGTTTGATCATCTTAACCATGGCAATTATACATTTCTTTCCTAAGTTAACTAAAGCGGTACCTTCTACCTTAGTGGCTATCGTTAGTGTTTCATTACTCGTTTTTGCTATTGGTATGGATACTAAATTAGTTGGTGATGTAGCCTCTATTGCTGGTGGTTTACCAACGTTTGCTATACCGCAAGTTCCATTCTCTTTAGAAACCTTTAAAATTATTCTTCCTTTTGCCTTAGTTCTTGCGGCTATTGGTCTAATTGAATCTTTATTAACACTTACCTTAATTGATGAGCTTACAGGTACTCGTGGACGTAGTAACAAAGAATGTATTGCTCAAGGTGCAGCTAATACAGCGACAGGTTTCTTTGGCGGAATGGGTGGTTGTGCGATGATTGGTCAGTCGATGATCAATGTTAATTCAGGCGGACGAGGTCGTGCTTCAGGTATTACAGCAGCGCTTGCATTATTAGCTTTCATTTTATTTACTTCTGAGTGGATTGAGCAAATCCCACTAGCGGCATTAGTTGGCGTAATGTTTATCGTTGTTATTGGTACCTTTGAATGGTCAAGCTTGCGCATTCTAAGCAAGGTACCTAAAGCTGATGCGTTTGTTATTATTTTAGTTTCAGGGGTAACGGTTGCAACTGACTTAGCGGTTGCCGTTATTGTTGGTGTTATTGTTTCTGCTCTGGTGTTTGCTTGGGAGCATGCCAAGCATATTGCTGTGACACGCTATATCAACGAATCTGGCTCAACAGTATATGAAGTTAATGGCCCAATTTTCTTTGGTTCTATTGCAAACTTCCTTGAGCAATTCACACCAGAAGATGATAGCGATGATGTAATTGTTGAGTTTAAAAATGCTCGTGTTGCCGATCACTCTGCAATTGAAGCTATCGATACACTTGCTGAACGCTATATGTCACGTAATAAAACCATGCACTTAAAACACTTAAACCAAGAGTGTAAACAGTTGCTAGAAAAAGCAGATAAGTTAGTTGAGCTTAATTTAATTGAAGATCCTGATTATCATATTGCGACTGATAAATTAGCCTAATTAATTCAAACAATAATCGCGGTAAATTACTGCTATTACAGAGTTTGTTCTTTATTTAAGCTATCTATTTTACTAATGCGCTGATAAGTTATACTTAACTTATCAGCGCATTTTTGTTTTTAGCTAGTGAGAGTTAAGTGCAACTAGAGTTTTTTGACGTTCCCAGCCCCTGTGTTGGAATTTGCCAATCAGATGAAAAAGGCCTTTGTTTAGGCTGCATGCGCTCGCGTAAAGAAAGACAAGAATGGAAAACCTTAAATAGTGATGACAAGCAAAAAGTAATTAAACGCTGCATACAACGGAAAAAACGTAAACAAAATAAACAAAAAGAAGAAGTCATCCCTGTCGAGGTCGTCGCTGAAGATGAAGCGAACATGCAACCTTCCTTACTTGATAGCCCCAGCGAAAATAAGCAAATACAAAATAATGACTTAGATTTTAGTGAGTTTGAGTTATAACGAATAAAACTAACAACTTAGTCACGTATCAATACCTTATCGGTTAGAATACCTCACATAAAATTACGCCCTTTATTTCAAGGATGATCATATGTGGAAAATATTTTTTATTTGTTTAACAGTCTTTATGGCTTCGGCTTGTAGCGATGCAAAGCAGCGCAGTGTTGAGGCAAATGATAGGGAGGCGGAGGACTTACTCACTAAAAACTATTTACCCATATCTGTTGATGGCGAGGGAAACTTACTGGCAGAGGATTTAGCGGCGTTCGCTAAAAAAATTGAGAAAGTTAAAATACTTGCCCTTGGTGAGCAAACACACGGTGCAGGCAGTGTCTTTTCTTTAAAAACAGACTTAATCAAATATTTACATCAACACCATGGTTTCGATTTATTGATACTTGAAAGCGGTATGTATGATGTAAATGAAATCATTAAAAAATCAAAAATGGGTGAATCGATTAACGCTTTAGCCCCAGGCAATATATTTTATATGTATGCTAATAGTGCAGAAGTAACGCCTTTATTTGATTATGTTGATAATAGTGCAAATACAGCAATGCCATTAACTATGGTTGGTTTTGATAGTCAGCATACTGGTGGACTGTCGTTAGCAGGATTAGTTAATGACTTAAATACCGCTTATCAACAAAACACTTCGAATAAACACAGTAATCCACTTTCACAAAATTTATTACAACAAATACAAGCAGTACTGGAAGGTAATACTTCAAGATTTCCTATAGCTGAAGAGCAAGCGTATTTTATTGAGCTTAATAAACTTGCTGAGCACTTTAGGCTATCAGGCGATGGTTTTTGGTTTCGTATAACCCAAGGACTTATTGCCCAATCAAAAAGACAGTGGCAACTTGAAGACAACCGCAGTAAAGAGATGGGCGAAAACATTAAATGGTGGTCTGAACAATACCCAGATAAAAAGATTATTGTCTGGGCTCATACTTGGCATCTTACAAAAAAAGGCAATAACCAAGTGAATGCAGGTCAAGTTGTTCATAGTGCTTTTGCTGAACAGTATTATGTTGTTCATTTCACCGGCCAGCAAGGTGAATACCTCAGTTACCTCGACCTAACAAATAAGTTGGTTGCTCCTCTTCAAAAAAGTGCCATTGAATATAAGCTAGGAGAGGTTAGCTCATCAAAAATTAACTACCTTGAGAATAAAGCATTACCGCTAGAAAATAGTACCATGGCAGTATTCGCGAATGATTATCAGCAAACACTTCCTGCAAGGGAGTGGACAACTTATTGGGATGGTATGTTTATTCTAAAAGATATTACTCCTGCGACGTATGGTCAGTAGTTCAGAGCCGTATTTAAAGGAATAATAGCCGTATTTAAAGAAATAATAGCCGTTATATATCCTTTTAGTGCCGCTTAGTAAGTTAATTAAAAATTTAGCCATTTTTTTGTCATAAAACGGTTGCTTGCTAGAATATTTCCCTATATTATACGCGCTCTTTAGAGAGTTCCTCTTGAAAAGAATGCCCCGATAGCTCAGTTGGTAGAGCAGAGGATTGAAAATCCTCGTGTCCCTGGTTCAAATCCGGGTCGGGGCACCATATAAAGATAAGGCCTCAGCACTAATACTGCTGAGGCCTTTTTCGTTTCTAAAACCAAGTTTTATTTGTTTAGCGAGAGTTTGTGCTTTCCATAGCCCTATTTACTTAATTCGTTATTACCAAATTACTGCTTAGCTACCTTGCCAAGTAGCTGAACAGCTATCTTGTCGGCAATCCATAAGGCGTTTGTGAGATAAAAAAAACTGTCACTCTCAAGGCTTTAGGGTGACAGTCTTTATTTAATTGTTAGTGAACTATTTATAATCCTGAGCAGAGGTTTATTAGCTTAAAGTTGTTCTTTTAAAGCGAACAATAAATCTAACGCTTGTCTTGGGCTTAAATCATTCACATCGGTATCGGCAAGGGTTGTTAGTGCAGGGTGCTCATCAGGGGAAAGCGTCAACTGTTCAAAACTGTTGCTCTCTAATGGTGTAGCACTTAATAGCGTGGGTGCTTGTTGTTGCTCTAATTCTGATAACCTTTGTTTAGCGCGTTTTATAACGGCCTTTGGTACACCAGCAAGTTGTGCAACTTGTAAACCAAAGCTTTTACTGGCGGCCCCTTCTTGAACTGCATGCATAAAGACAATGTTATCGTCATGTTCCATGGCATCTAGGTGAACGTTCGCCAGTGTTTCTATTTGTTCTGCTAATAAGGTTAATTCAAAATAATGAGTCGCAAATAAAGTGAATGCCTTACTTTGCAGCGCTAGCATTTCAGCACAAGCCCACGCAAGGGATAAACCATCGTAGGTGCTGGTACCTCGGCCAATTTCATCAAGTAGCACTAAGCTCTTATCGGTGGCATTGTGTAAAATGTTGGCGGTCTCTGTCATTTCTACCATAAAGGTTGAACGGCCACTGGCTAAGTCATCAGAAGCACCAATACGGGTAAAAATGCGATCTACTAAACCGATAGTTGCGCTATCTGCTGGTACAAAGCAGCCAATATGTGCAAGTAAAACAATCAATGCCGTTTGACGCATGTAGGTGGACTTACCACCCATGTTCGGTCCGGTAATGATTAACATTTTGCGTTGTTCAGTTAATAAAACAGGGTTTGCTATGAATGCATCCTTGGTCATTTGCTCAACCACAACGTGTCGACCGGCATCAATGCTTATACCTGGCTCTGTTGTTAAGTTTGGTTTTACATAATTTAATGTTAGAGCGCGCTCAGCAAAGTTGGTTAGTACATCTAATTCAGCTATGGCTTGGCTTAGCTGCTGCAGTTGCGCTAATTCAGGTAAAACGTGATCGAATAATTCTTGATAAAGAGATTTCTCAAGAGCTAAAAATTGGCTTTGAGCACTTAATACTTTTTGCTCATGCTGCTTTAACTCTTCTGTGATAAAGCGCTCATTATTTTTCAATGTTTGTCGACGAATATAATCATCGGGCACATCTACTGCAGCGGTACGACTCATTTCAATGAAGAAGCCATGTACCTTGTTGTATCCCACTTTCAGCGAATGAATACCGGTACGATCTTTTTCTCTTTGCTCAAGTTGCGCTAAAAATTCTGTCGCACCATCACTTAAATCCCGTAATACATCTAATTCGCTGTTATAACCTGGTGCAATGACGCCGCCATCGCGGATCAGTACAGGTGGGTTTTCTACAATCGCCCCTTCAAGTAGTGATTGTAACTCTGGCATTGGCTGGCTTTGTTTAGCAAGCGTATGTAAGTAACTAGGGGTAGATACGCATAACTCATCTTGTAATTCAGGCAATTGCTGTAGGGCGTGACGTAAACGCGCGAAATCTCGAGGCCGTGCCGATCTTAGTGCTATTCGAGAAACAATACGTTCAATATCACCTAAGCCTTTCAATAGCGGTTGAATTGCACCGATTAGATCTAATTCGATTACATCACTGACTGTTTTTTGTCGATTATTTAATGTGGTTAAATCACGTAAAGGGAAATGTAACCAACGCTTAAGCAAGCGAGAGCCCATAGGTGTTGATGATTTATCTAAAATACTTGCTAGGGTGTTATCAAAACCGCCTTGCAAGTTTTGCGTAAGCTCTAAATTGCGCCTTGTTGCTGCATCAAGCACTACGCCAGTATTTGCCGATTCACAAATGATTGAGCGAATGTGTGGCAAGGCAGTACGTTGGGTATCTTTTACATACTGGAAAAGACAACCTGCTGCGGCAAGTCCTAAGGGTTTATCTGCAACACCAAAGCCAGCAAGTTCTTTGGTGTTAAATTGATTGTTAAGTAGCTTAGTGGCTGTTTCTAAATCAAATTCCCATTCTGGGCGTCTACGTAAACCTTTCCTTTGCTCTATTAAGCTAAAGTCTTGTAAAGACTCGCTGTATAAAAGCTCAGCAGGAGATAAGCGTTGTAACTCTGCTTGTAATTGCTCGTTAGTTCGCGGCTCAGTTAATACAAAGCGGCCGCTAGCCATATCTAAATACGCTAAACCAAAAGCAGGAGCTGAACTGCTTTTAAGTTTGGCTTGTGATGATTGGTTATCGACAATCGCGACAATTAAATTATCTTGTCTGTCGGTAAGAAGCGCTTCATCACTGACCGTACCAGGGGTGATTACTCGGACAACTTTACGCTCTACCGGACCTTTACTTGTTGCTGGGTCGCCTACTTGTTCACATATTGCTACCGACTCACCTAAGGCAACAAGTTTGGCCAAATAGTTTTCAACAGCATGATAAGGAACACCTGCCATAGGAATAGCGTTGCCACCGGTTTTACCACGGGCGGTCAGTGAAATATCTAGTAAATCGGCTGCTTTTTTAGCATCATCAAAAAATAATTCATAAAAGTCACCCATGCGATAAAAAATCAAAATATGGGGGAATTCAGCCTTAATCGTTAAGTACTGACGCATCATAGGGGTGTGGGATGATAAATCTTTGGTGGCAGTCGTCATGAAGTGCTAAAACTCTTATGTTATGACTAGCATCTTGCTAGCTTAATTCTAGGGATATAAGTACCTGTTTTTATATCCCTAGATTATGCCATAAGCGCGTTTAGCATTTCTTTACTTTTTCAAGTTTATTACGACAAACTTTGACTAGCCATCCATGAATTAAACAGTGACCATGCAACTATCCACATGACTATAGCAATAAGTACGTCGATGGTTTTTTTCACCTTTGGCTTACTTAATTGTGTAGATAGTTTTGCAGCGCCTAATGCTAAGCAACTAAACCAGACAAAAGATCCTAAGACAGCGCCAATTAAGAAGTAGACTTTTGCCTCCCCAGAGTATTGTCCGCCAACGCTGCCTATAACCATTACGGTATCAATATATGCGTGTGGGTTTAGAAATGTTACCGCTAAAGTTGTCAGTAAAATAATTTTTGCTGACTTTTTCTTTAACACGGTGTTTTCTTCATTAGCCGAATTTTTAAAGGCTGCTCTTAGCGACAATAAACCGTAACCAGTAAGAAACGCAATACCGCCCCAAGTAAGCAAATTAAACAATATGTCGTTGCTCGAAAGTAAAATACTTCCGCCTAACACCCCTAAGCTAATCAATAGCGCATCGTATAAAACAAAAAGCGCAGCGGTCATTTTATGGTGGTTTTTATTAATACCTTGATTAAGCAACATAGAATTTTGGGTGCCAATCGGCATAATCATGCAAAGAGTAATGGTGAAGCCTTTTGCTAAAACTA
>Ga0105348_1001367_pt1 | contig 16556 bp, 11 predicted proteins | sample EN8Hudsemesocosm_2_FD_83504 | JGI IMG/M metagenome (GOLD analysis project Ga0105348, IMG submission 83504) | Methane-oxidizing microbial communities from mesocosms in the Hudson Canyon - EN8C Hudson Canyon | ecosystem: Environmental > Aquatic > Marine > Cold seeps | place: Hudson Canyon... | reverse complement strand
CCTTGAGACTTCATTTCGCAGTTACTTAATGCCGCGGTTATAGCTTCATCACTATCTTTAAATGGGCCTTGGAACTGTCTGTTTTCTAAATAAAAATATCCTTTTTCTACTTCATCCGTGACGGTTATAATCTCATCGATCTCGTTCTTATTAGACATAGCTTTTAGGCTCCGTTCTTATCTATTACGTAATATTTCGGCAACAAAACTAGCATTATGCTCAGCAAAAATCTAATTTCCTCGCATCTTTTTTGTTACTGTTGTTGTGTAATCAAGTTATCTAATACGGCTATGCAAGACATGTAGATTAATCCACGGCAGAGCTAATGCTCTACACGATAAAAAAGTGAATACAAAATAGGAATCACACAAAGCGTTAACAACGTCGAAAAGAGCAAACCTGCAATGATTGCAACCGCCATAGGCTCCCACATTTCACCGCCGCCAAAATAAAGCGGCAACATGCCAAAGACGGTGGTCATTGTCGTTAATATTATTGGCCTTAGTCTGCGTTTTGCCGCTTCGACAATCGCTTCACTGGCAGGTAACCCGTTTTGGTCGATTTCCAATTGAATACGTTCAAGCAGCACGATCGCATTATTGATCACGATTCCTGCCAATGAAATTAGCCCAAGCAGCGTCATGAAGCCAAAATAGGATTTTGCGACCAACAAACCAGATACCACCCCGATAAAGCCTAAAGGTATCGTCATCAAAATAATGATGGGCTTCCTAACCGAGTTAAACTGAGCCACCAGCAAAATTAAAATAATAAAGCCCGCAATGGGTAGCTTATCGGAGATAGAGGTATTGGCTTTACCAGACGATTCTAATTCCCCTCCAAACTCATACCGCTCACCGCTAGGCCATGATTTGGACTCCTGATCAAGCCATGGTCTGAGTTGGGAAAATGCCTCAACAGCAGTAATTGAGTTATCAACTTGCGCACCAATTGTCACCATTTTCACGCGATTTCGCCGCAAGATTTTTGGTGCTTCCCAAACAACTTTGATCTCAGCAACTTGCCTTAAAGGCACGGATTCTCCTGTTGATTGAACGTAAACAGAAAGCGCTTCGAGCTTGCCTAAATCTTGACGATCTGCTGCAACAGAACGTAGCATCACGGGAATAATGTCTTCCCCGCGGCGGTACTCGGTTAATTCGAGCCCGTTTAAACCCGTTTGTAAGGATATAGCAATATCTTCACTGCTAATACCTGAACGCCGGGCTTTGGCTTGATCGACAACGACATTAAATTTTTTGCTTCTCTGTCCCCAATTGTCGCTGACATTTTTTATCCCTGCCACACTACGCATTTCTTTTTTAAGCGCATCCACGCGCTGAAATAAAGATCGGGTATCTTTGCCATATAGACGCACCTCAACCGGATTTTTAACCGCAGTACCACTTTCAATACGTTTATTGGTTATTTTCAAATCAGGGAAGTTTTCAAAAGCATGCTCTTCTAGCTGTAACATCAAACCGTCGATAATTCTAAAATCGGTCACATTGACCACAAACAACGCATAGTTCGGGCTGGAAGATTCCGGCGAATGCGATAAAACAAAACGAGGGCCACCCGCCCCGATATAGCTAATCCAGTTAGTCACGCCATGCTCTTGTTCTGGCTTAACTTTTAGTTCATCGTCAATATAAGCCCCCATCAAGGAGGCGATTTCTTCGGTTCTGCGGATATCTGTGCCAAAGGGTAGCTCCAGCTCCATCTTGAAATATAACCGGTCTGAAGGCGGAAAAAAGAGCTTTGGAACATATCGCAGACCTGCCATCGCCAAAACAAAACACAAGCCTATCAAGCCCAAGACGGCCAAACGATGCCTGAGCGCTGCTTTCAATACAGCGGAGTAACCAGCAAGAAACTTACTTGGCTCTGATAAACTCTTGCCTTTGGGCTTAAGAAAGTTAACGCACAACAGGGGGACAATCGTCATAGACAGCACCCATGAACACAACAAAGTGATCGACACCACTTTGAACAGAGACGCGGTAAACTCACCGACGGCAGATTCAGCCAAATAAATAGGCAGGAACGCGGCAGCCGTCGTAAGCGAAGAGGTTAAAAGCGATAACTTAAGCTCTTGCGCAGACTCCAACGCCGCTTGAAAGACCTTCTTACCCGCCTCCATCTGCACCATGATACTTTCAGATATCACAATGCCGTTGTCCACCAACATTCCTAGCGCAATAATCAGAGCCGCCAGAGATATTTGATCAAGACCGATATCAAGCAATGACATCACCAAAACTGCCGCCAGCATGCTCGCCGGAATAAGCAATGCAACGATCAAACCTGTGCGTAAACCAAGACTAAACAACATAACGGCGGCAACCACCGTAATGGCCTGCACCAGATTAACCACAAAGCTGTTTACCTTGTCATTCACCTCTTTAGGGGAAAAGCTCACCGGATTGAAATCAATGCCAATAGGGTAGTTTTGATGTAACCGATCAATCACCACATTAACTTGCTCACCCAGCTTAATATTGTTACCACCTTCACGCATTGAGATAGCAATACCAAGCGCTTGATTCGAGTCATTCATTACTAAGGTTTTAGGCGGATCAACATAGCCGGCTTTAACCTTCGCGATATCTTTAAGCAACAACACGCGCTGGGTCCCAGGTATATTGAGTATGGTATTCTCAATATCTGCTATCGATTCAAAGTTACCGCTGGGTTCCAATACTATCCGTTCGCGACCGAGCACGATCGAACCCCCGGGAACAATAATATTACGACTGCCAATAATCTGCGTTAGCTGTCCAGGTGACAGGCCTAGCTCGGTCAGACGAGCGTTATTATACTCAACGAATATACGCTCATCTTGAACGCCATATAACTCCACCTTGGCTGCGTCAGGAATATTCAGCAGCTCATCTTTCGCTGCTTCCGCAATCGTTTTCATTTCCGCATAGCTAAAGCCTTCCGCTGTCATGGCGATAACGATACCAAAAACATCGCCAAACTCATCATTCACAATAGGCCCGACAACGTCCTCGGGCAGGTCATTTTTAACGCTGTCGATTTTTCGTCGCAGATTATCCCAAATAGGGCGCATATCGGTGTAGCTTTCCTTTATATTTGCCACCACGATAGAAACGCCGGACTTAGAGGTACTGGCGACAAAGTCGAGTTCTGGAATCTGTTGGATAACTTTTTCAATTTGGTTTGAAACCAAGGCTTCCATTCGGTCTGGACTCGCACCTGGCAAATAGGTGATAACCTGCGCCGCGCGAATAATGAATCCAGGGTCATAAGCTCGGGGTAATTTTTCATACGCCTGAAAACCGGCAAACAAAAGAATGACGAATAGAACCCAGGTGGTGCGGCTGTTAGTCAGTGCAAATTTAGTGATGTCCATTGGGGTGCCTCTAGCGTTGTCCTGCCGATAATCTTACCCGTTCACCATCACTAAGCTTACTCATGCCTGCGACAATAACTTGCTCGTTTTGCTGTAAACCCGATAAAATTTCAATACCATTTGGCGTCGGTGCTCCGACCACAACAGCACTACGCTTTACGCGGCCAGTCTCGTCATCTTCGGGTATCAGCACTAATACAAAATAGCCTTGCGTATCTTGCATAACCGCATGGCCTGGTAAATAGAATTGCTGTGTATCCACAGAGACCGCGCTTGCATTTGCTTCCGCCGAGACCACCACCGACATGCCAGGCAAAATACTTCTGCCTTCAACAGCCGGCATGGATAAAGTTAATGAGTACGTCTGGGTAATATCATCCGGCACGGTCGCTATCTCTTTCATCGACAACACAAAGCGCTGATTGGGGATAGCGTCAAATTCAGCAAATAAGGAGTAGTTTTCTCTCGCCTCCTGAGAATTGATCATGATAGTTTGGGGAATATCAATACGAACTAACAAGGATGAGGTATCTTGCAATAAAAAAATTGTCTGTTGGGCAGATATTTCTTCGTAGTTATCAACATAACGCTTCGCAATATGGCCAGCAAAAGGCGCCTTTAATTCCGAGTATTCAATCTTTTGCTGCGTCGCATCAAGTTGAGCTTTGGCAGATGCCAGTGATGCTTTCAATTTATCGAAATCCGAACGGGACACATGGCCGGCACCCACCAGTTTCTCTGCGCGGCTAAAATCTGCCAGAGCCTGGTCATATATGGCTTGATGGTCTGCCATCTGAATTTTAAAATCTGTCGTATCAAGCGTCGCCAAAACCATACCCTGCTTAACCGCGTCACCTTCACTCACATCCAGAGTTTCAAGCTTACCCGTGACACGAAAGCTTAGTGTCGCTTTCTGGGCAGCATCAACAACACCCGGAAACTGGCGCCGAAATAAAGATGAATGACTATTCAGACTAATCGTCTTAACTGGCCTGAGTTTGGGTTTGTTTTCTGGAGCAGGGACTTTACTACACGCGGAAGTAGCAACGATAGTCACTAGCACAAGCATGCTAATTACCGACGTTGGAAACACTGACGTTGAGATCATTGACATACTGAATCCTTTGAATCTTTCTTTAGTAAGGCAAAATAACTATTGGGGATCAAGGAATCTAGAAATTAGAGTTTCTCTAGATAATCGATTAAGGCTTTTGATGCAGCTAGAACCTGAGGACGAAGTTTCTTCTCGATCGTGAAGCGCTGTTGGTCTAATTTATGTAGAAACTTTTTATCCGTTTGCTTACGCGCCTGATGTGTCGGCATATGCTCGAGTAAAATGTACACCTCGTTGAATACTGAAAACGGTATTTGCTCGTGTAATGTGGCGTCGAAATGATCGATCAGAACTTTGATTCGAATACTGCCCTCTGAAACCTCTACCTGCTGATCCAGCAGCGCACGGGCCATAATTTCAAGGCTTTCCTTAAGACTTAAAGCCTGTTCATCAGCTTTCATTGGCTGAACAGTTTCTTGGACAGCCGGTTTGTTAACAATTTGGCTATAGATATAGCGACAAAGCAGTATTATCGCTCCCAAGCCAAGGAGAATTGCTAACCAAACAAAAGATTTCTCCACTGAGCTTACCTCTCAATTAAGATTATTGTGGCGCACTTATCACTAAAATCCGCGACTTAAGATTACAAGGAAACCTCTAAATAACTTAGGCCGGCGGCAACAATAAGTAATCCCGCTCAAACTCTTGACGAATGCGCTCAAAACTACCGTCCTGATACATTGCACGTAAGTTTTTATTCATCTTTTTTATGGTACTGTCTGGGATAAATAAATTACACGCAATGGCCCTAAGCGTGGTAAAAAACTCAAGCTTAGCTTCGTCTAAAGTTACCCCAACAGCATCCGAAATAAAACTAGCAGATAGCGTATCTGAAGCCCAAAGATCAATTCGTTTCGCATTCAATTTATGAATATTTGCGGCATTATCGGCAGCAAAATCGACCTTGTACAACAAAGATTTTAAGTGTTCCCCAACACCGCTGCCTAGATAGCTACCAATAACAAATTCGTTCGCATCTTCCAGCACCTTAATATCTTTCGACGCCCTCCCTGTAAGGGAAAATAAACCATGACGTGAAATTGAAATAGGGCTGACCCAGGAGAATAACACCTCGCGTTCCTGGCTTCGCTCAACAGGAAAAACACAACTACTGGCATTTGACGCCGCGAATAACAGCGCCCGTTTAGGTGGGAATATTTTTAAGGTGTAAGAAATAGCAGCCCTTTTCATTAAGGCATCAACATAACGTACAACTAAACCCGGCTCACTTGAAGTCTGTTCGAAAATATAGGGGTAATCCGTAAAACTGACGAAGTTAATATGCTCATTTTTCGGATGATTATCAGCGGCAAAAGCCTCAGTTAATAACATTGGTAAAATTATAAGAAACAACACACAAACCCGACGCCATCCCGTGCAGTCAATTCCAGACACGAATCGCCTCCTCGTAAGGCAGAGTTTCCGCTTTCATTTCCTCATTCAAGGCTGGTTTTGGTGCACCAGGGCGATTAAGCCAATACTCAGACGGACTCTCTGGGTTTAATTTTGGCGAACAGGGGCCAGGAGATTCTTCGCCTGTATCCGCCAAGGTTTGATCAAAAGCTTTGGCCATCGCCTGCATCGCGCTGGGTACGTCTAATTTTCCGCTAACCGCTTGCCCGACATACTGCCACCAAAAATTGGATAAGCGCGTATAGTCCGGTACGTTAGTTCCCGTTGGCGTCCAAACATCACGCCCACGGCTACGATAAAACTCTACCAAGCCACCTAAATAAGGTGCCTTTTTCGTTAATGCTGGCGCATCAATGTCACTTTTTCGGACAGGGGTAAGCCCAACAAGCGTTTTCTTAAGAGAAACTGTTTTTGATACCACAAATTGTGCATACAGCCATGCCGCTTTGACACGCTCAATCGGTGTACTTTTTAAAAATGTCCAAGAACCCGCATCTTGGTAACCGAGCTTCATACCATCTTCCCAGTAAGCGCCTTTGGGTGACGGCGCCATTCGCCATTTTGGTTTGCCGTCTTTGTACATAATTTCTGTGCCCGGTTTGGTCAAAGCTGCAGTAAATGCGCTATACCACCAAATTTGCTGTGCGATATTACCCTCAACCAATGAATTTCCGGCTTCGGTAAAATTCATTTTTCTCGCTTCAGGCGGGGCATATTTCTTTAACCATTCGACGTATTTAGAAACTGAATAAATCGCTGCTGGGCTGTCTAATGCGCCACCACGACTGACACTTGCGCCAACAGGACGACAGCCATCGACACGAATACCCCACTCATCGACAGGCACGCCATTTGGTAAGCCTTTATCTCCCGTGCCACCTAACGATAACCAGGCATCGGAGATTCGCCAGCCCAGAGAGGGGTCTCGCTTACCATAGTCCATATGTCCCCATACACGATTGCCATCCAGATTCTTAACATGTACCGTAAAAAACTCGGCGATGTCTTCGTACGCAGCCCAGTTCTGCGGTACATCCAAATCGTAGCCATAGCGCTTTCTAAAGCGCGTTCTTAAATCCGGACGCTCAAACCAGTCAGCACGATACCAATAAAGGTTAGCAAATTGCTGGTCTGGAAGTTGATATAAGTGTCCATCGGGGGCAGTGGTAAATTCCAAGCCAATAAAGTCATCAAGGTCTAACGTTGGCAGTGTCACAGACTTGCCCTCACCCAGCATAAATTTATCGAGCATAATCGCCTGCTGCGACCTAAAATGGTAACCAATCAAGTCGCTATCATTTATATAGGCATCATAGAGACTGACTTTGGTATTTACTTGGCTTTGAAGTTTTTTGATAACATCGTCTTCACCCGTCACTTCATGTATCACACGAATACCCGTTAGCTCGTGAAAGGCTTTGGCAAGCACATTCGATTCATAGGTATGGGTATCGATGCGTTCAGATACGACACGAATAGTCATATTACGATAAGGCGCTGCCGCACTTGCAAACCAGCGGAGTTCTTTCAATTGCTCTTCAGGGCTTAGCGTAGAAGGTTGAAATTCGCTATCCATCCAGTGAGTCGCAATCGAGTTCCATTGCGTACTATCCCACTCATGAGCGGCATTCACAGGTACAGAAACTAATGTTAAATACATACAGATGATTGCGAGATGAACGTACATTCATTGAGCCCTTTATGCATAAAGCTCAATTACGAACTACTTGTAAGAGCAGTAAATAAGCCGACCTAAGCAGTATAGATCGGCTTTTTTATTTTGACACTGTTCTAAAGCAACAATCTTTTAGCATTATTGACTAGGGTTGGCGCGCCGAATGAGCGCAGCACAATCAATCCCCTTTGGTAAAGATCCATAGACAAAATGTTGATTATCTGGACTCAGCCTAGCCAGACAAAATGCTTCGGCAACCATCTCGTTGCTGTACAGCAAAAGGCTAGATGCTTGCATCGCTAAGGCCATTTTCTGAACAATGCTTCTGGAGCGGTATTCAATATCATGTTTGTCTTCCAAATCTTGCGCTAGTGACGACAATGCTTGATCCATTAGCGGGTGCTTGCCCTGCGCCTTGTACACTTCCTCCTGGTAAGCATCCAAGGAGTCAGGGTTACGCTCCATCGCGCGCAGCATATCCAGGCACTGAACATTGCCACTGCCTTCCCAAATAGTATTGATAGGCGACTCTCTGAACAAGCGCGGCATAATTGAATCCTCCATGACGCCACTGCCACCAATACATTCCATCGCTTCATATGCATGCCCAGGCGTACGCTTGCATATCCAATATTTGCCAATTGCCGTGCCCATACGCACCAGATTCTTTTCGTCTTCGTCCTGCTCCGAACAGTCCAAGGCATGCGCAAGTCGCATGGTCATCGCAAGTGATGCTTCACTTTCCAAAATCAAGTCCGCCAATACGTTTTGCATCAGTGGTTGACGACTTAAGGTAGCTCCAAATACTACGCGTTTATCGCAATGGTGAGTGATTTGGGCCACCGCTTGTCGCATAAGAGCCGACGAGCCAATCATGCAATCGAAACGCGTCATCGCGACCATTTCAAGAATTGCTGATACGCCCCGACCTTCATCCCCAATCAACCAACCCATGGCACCCCTCAACTCTGTTTCACTTGAGGCATTGGAAACATTACCCATCTTATTTTTCAAGCGCTGTATTTGCAGCGGGTTTTTACTGCCATCAGGGCGCCAACGAGGCACCAAAAAGCACGATACACCCGGTTCGGTTTGGGCTAAAACCAAAAAGGCATCGCACATTGGAGCAGAAACAAAATATTTATGCCCTACGAGCTCATAAACCTTGCCGGGCCCTCCCTTACCCGTGGCATAGGCTCGCGTTGTGTTTTGTCGTACGTCAGAACCACCTTGCTTCTCCGTCATCGCCATGCCAATGGTGATGCTCTCTTTTTCATCATGGCTAACATTGCGTGGGTCATAAGCGGTGTGTAATATTTTTGGTGCCCAGGTTTGATATAAATCGGTTTGTCGTTTTAAGGTGGGTATGGCTGCTGAGGTCATGGTTATTGGGCAACCATGTCCTGCTTCGACCTGAGTCATCAAATAACTTTTGGCCGCCCGGACAACCTGAGCACCGCGTTGCTCCTCAGTCCAGTGAGAGGCATGAAGTCCTGCTTTCATCGCACACGCCATCAGCGAGTGGTAGGCGGGATGAAACTTAACCTCATCGACTCGCTGACCATAGCGGTCATGAGTGAATAACTCTGGTCTATTGGCATTCGCTTGAAAGCCCCATTCTATAAGCTCTGAAGAGCCACATAGCGCACCAAATCGCTGCAGATCTGCCTGCCCCCACGATCCGTCAAAAGCTTCAACACTCTCTTGCAAGGCACGATCTGCCAAAAAGCTATTGTAGTTTTCAAGCGCCAACGGGAGGTTCTTGACCTCATGGGTCTCGGGCCAAAATGCATTACTCGGCTCGAAATCTAACTTTGCCTTGTCTGGCTTGTTTGCTTCAGATGGCGATTTCTTGGATGACAGCTTTTTTGATGACAGTTGCGACATATTTGCTCTCCATTTCACTCAATACATGTTCCGATATAACGAACTACATATAAAATGAATTCATATTCATTTTATATGTAGTGAATCATGATTCACTACATTAGTCAATTTACGGCAGCTCAGGTAAAATGATAGAAAACACTAAGGGATTAGCGTTATGGCCTACCGCCCAACAGAAAAAACCAAAGCGCGAAAACGCGCGCAACACCAGCTACTACTGGACTCGTCAATATCAATCGTCTCATCTTCTGGGTTCAAAGCCCTGACGATTGCTGAATTGGCCAAGAAAGCCGATGTGGCAACAGGAACCGTTTACAAATACTTCGAAAACAAAGCAGACCTGTGCACGCAAGTATTTCGCATGGGCTCAGAAAAAGAAGTCGAACAAGTACGTGCCGCCGCATTTCCTGCGTCAAACGTCACCGATAAAACCACAACAAGGTGCAAACAGCGACTATCCAATGCCATTACTTCTTTTGCTGAACGCGCCATTGCCGGGCACCGGTTAGCCTACGCGTTGATCGCAGAGCCGGTAGACCCGATGGTTGAAGCTGAGCGCTTAACTTATCGAAGCGCTTATGCAGATGTATTTCAAACACTGATAGAGGAGGGCATATCAACAGGGGAGTTTAGAGCTCAAAATTCCACGGTTAGCGCCGCAGCAATTGTGGGTGTATTAGCGGAAACTTTAGTAGAACCTTTAGGCGTTGATCGCCAGGAAGACGCTGGTTTTGATCCGTCAAAACTCATCAAAAGCATCGAAGTGTTTTGTTTGAATGCCTTAGTTTGCTAAGTCATACTTAGTGTGGCTCTTAAAAGCCAATCTCTACATTTAAACGCTGATCTTCAACCGAGACTGACTTAATCACCGCTTTCGCCATTCGCTGCTGCATATCATCGTCGCGTAATTGATAAACTGGATACTTCACCATGGAATGGCTTAAAGCAGATTGCACTAACTGCTTAACTCCCTCCTGATATTTCTCTGCGAGATTATCGATAACTAATTCCGTCACTTTTGGCTTCACGATAAAAAAACTGCCGGTGCTGGCATCATAATCTATTGATCCCGTCATTCTGACTAGCCCCTGGCCCTTAAGCCCTCCTGGAGCACGAACACTAACGTTCGCCCGGATACCCAGTTCATCCGTACCTTTAATTAAATCAATATCAGGATCACTAAGCCGCAATGTCACCAATAGTTGTGTTTTTTCTATCGGCATAACGGCATCAAGACTTCGCTGCAACTCAGCTTCGGTAAATGTTTTGGTATAGCCGAATGAAAATGCGGCATAGGCCAGAGAAAAAATAATTACCAAGAATTTCATCTTGCACCTGTTTATTTGGAATGAAAATAGAATGACATATTGAACGAGAACACTCACATTGATCGGGACATAAGGTCAAGCAAAAAAGGAGTGATTACTCTGTGTAATAAAATAGTGTTCACAAGACTATAAACTTTTGTGAACAAGCCATTGTGTTAATGCAGTTTCCAACTTTACAGGATCCACAGGTTTACTAATATAGTCGTCCATACCGGCTTGCAGACATTCCTCTCTATCCCCTTTCATAGCATTGGCGGTCATCGCAATGATTGGAATGTCCTTTGTTTTGCTATCCACATGACCAAGACGTATTTCCCTTGTGGCCGCATAACCATCCATTTCGGGCATTTGGCAATCCATCAATACTAACTGGTAAGGCGCTTCATCAGCCATCGCCTTTAACTGCTGCAAGGCTTCTAGGCCATTACCTGCGATATCAACAGTAAAGCCCAAGTTTTCTAACATTATTTTGGCAACTTCCTGATTAATGACATTATCTTCCACCAATAATATTCGGCCATCGACCGGAATATCACGGCGCTCAGATTCGAGCTCACTCATACTGGTTTCGGAACGCGAAAGGCTATGAAGGTAGTGAGAAGTGACCAAGGGCTGGGCATGCTCCAGTGCATCGCCACCTTCGAAGACGACGGTAAGCGCACCATATAAATCTTCAGCTGTCACCGGTTTAGGAAAATACCCCTGAAACCCCAACGATGCAAAATACTTAGCGTCACCCCGATGGCTCATAGACGTCATCATCATCAATTTAAGCTGATCCAAGCGTTGATCCGCCCGGATGCGCTGGCCTAATTCAGCGCCGTCTATTTCGGGCATTTGCATATCCAATATTGCCAAGTCAAATGCCTCTTTGCCCTCACCGGAGGTAGCCGCCTGCAATTCCTTCAGGGCATGTACAGCGTTCGATACCGCAGTAACCTGCGCCCCCCACACCTCTAATTGGCTTTGCAACACTTCCAAACTCGTCGAATTATCATCAACGATTAAAATTTTGATTTGATCAATATCCACATCCGGGAGTGTCGGTGCAGCAAAGTCACTCGATTTGAGCCGAAGGCTAAATACAAAACTAGAGCCCTCTCCCAGCTCACTGGAGACACGTATATCTCCACCCATTAACTCACACAATTGTTTACTAATAGATAAACCCAAGCCCGTACCACCGTAGCGACGAGTCGTCGAAGAATCGGCTTGGGTAAATGATTCAAATAGCTCTGTCTGCTTGTCTGTCGAGATACCAATCCCGGTATCCTTCACCGTGCATTGCAGCATCAGCTCACGGTCATCACCTTTAACACCACACTCGTCCAATACCACGCTGACAACAATTTCGCCTTTTTCGGTAAATTTAAGGGCATTGCCAACCACATTATTTAACACCTGTCTTAACCTGCCAGGATCGCCTTCGACCATCGTTTGTCTGACCTGGCTAGTATCCACAATCAACTCAATGCCTTTTTCTAATACTCTTAACGCGAAGGATTCAGAAAAGTCACCAAACAGCTGCAACAAATTGAAGTCAACATTCTCAATATCCAGCTTGCCGGCTTCAATCTTGGAAAAATCCAAAATGTCATTGATCAAGGACAATAATGCCTGAGCGCTGGACTGAGCAAGCTTGACCTGCCTCTGCTGGCTATCACCCAATTCAGAACCCTTGAGTATACTAAGCATACCCAATACGCCATTCATAGGTGTACGAATTTCATGGCTCATACTGGCAAGGAACTGGCTTTTTGCACGCACAGCATCTTCTGACTTTTCCTTGGCCTCAACGAGTGCTCTTTCGTACCGAACCCTATTGGTAACGTCTCTATAGCTCCATACTCTCCCTACGATCACATCATTCTGCAACATGGGGCGAGACACACGTTCAAGGACGCGTCCATCAACAAAATTCAAGACATCGACAAACTCTTCTCCCCCTTTAGCCTGGTGAGAAGCATTGCTCAAAATTAGTTGCTCAGGATCAAGCAATTTTGACGTAAAGTGCGCAGACAAAGCCAATAGATCGGCATACGATTTTAGTTTTTCTGGCACATTCCACAACACGCCAAAGCGCTGATTAGCCTTAATAATCTTACCGTCATTGTCTGTAACAAGTATGCCATTATCTGTAGACTCAAGAATGGTCTCCAATAATGAAAACGCCTCATTCAATCGTTCAACTGATATCGTTTTTGAGCTCAGATTCTCAACCATTAGATTTATCGAAGCACCAAGTTCCCCCACTTCATCATCACCTAATGGCGGCACTTTAAAGCTCAAGTCTCCGTGCCCAATTCTCTGCATGGAATGATGTAACGTACGCACTCTTGATAAGATTAATTTCCTCAAAGTCAGAAAAAAGATCAGTCCCAAAACAACACTTGCAAACAAGGTCGCAAACGAAATAAACCGAGTTGCTTCAACAATTGGCTCCAGAGCCTTTCGTTTGTCATAGACAATATTAATGTTATACGGCTCATGCCCAAACAGTATTGTCTGACTCGCCACTAGATCAGTATTTTCACCAAAATTCATCACGTCTGAGCCTAGACTTTGTTGCACTTCTCTTTGCACATAGGCTTCGCCCTGCTTATTCGAAATCGACACGCCTTTGATTGGGTTGTTCGTCGCAAGTAGCTCATTCACTATGCCTTCCGCAAGTTCTGCGTACTGCTTACTCCAATCGACAGAAATAACAACCTGACCAATAACATGCCCTCTTTTAATCACATCGGAGGCAAACCACTGAGAGAACGTTCTAGAAATGCCAATTACTGAAAGAAAAGGGTCAATCCCTACATTTCCTTGCCGAACCAGCTCAGTATTTTCTGCGGGAAACATAGGGTGATCACGAACGGTTCTTGATAGTAGCTGCTCTCCCTGATTTTTCTTACCCTGGCTATCTCGCGTGCTCACCGAAAAAATACTGCCATCATTTTCGATAACAAGAATGAAGTTAATAAAAGGGTATATCTCAATTTGGTCATTAAGAAGCTGATTAATGCCTCGATTTTCATACAGATTTAACGCGCGAGGAATGTCCCTGATCTTGGATATAACGCGCGTAATTGAAGCGATATGCTTAACGTTTTGCGCCACCCTTGATTTCGCAAAAGAAGCATCACCAGCAAGCCTGTTCGACAACGACTCAGACATATCAGTTCTAATATTGGAGACAACAAAATAGCCCGTCACCCCCATAATAACGCCAACAGTCAATATTCCGATAAGTGTAATTTTAGGGGCTAAGTTCATTACTCAGACCATGCCACCGCTTTGCGTGCTCGATCAGAAAGCGTAATACCTAAAGCTTCCAATGATGCTTTATTAACTAGGAGTAAAGGTGGGTCCTGCAACTCTGACTCTATTCTTTCAGGGTTTATTCGTTGCAATAAGATTTTCGCGGCTTTTTCTCCAGATAACTTTCCTAAGGTATAAAAGTCTGCAACCGGCCCAAACGTAGCACCGGTTTGAATACCGGTTTTGTTAGAGCTAAGAATCGGTATGCGTTTGTTGAGGGAAATATCAACCAATATTTTTTCACCGCCCGACTGCATCAAGGTATCGGTAGTTGTCATAAACACATCAACAGAATCGATAACATTCATCGCCATTGAACGCACCTCATCCAAGTTTTCAGGCTCTAAGTCGACGCCTTTAATGCCATCTCGCTTAAGCAGCCTCATCATATTAGCAGCTTGTATCTTTGAATTCGGCTCCCCTTTACGGTGAAAAATACCGACACTTTTAACGTTGGGCACAACGAGTTTAAGCATAGATAGGTAATGGCGAATTGGAACGTAGTTACTGGTACCAACTAAATTGTTACCCGAATATTCAAACGACTCGATCAGACCAGAGTCTGCTGGATAGGTGACAATCGAAAAAACAATAGGTGTCGTTTCAGGCATAATATTCTTTACGATAGTTGTCCCAGGCGTCGTTAACGAATACACCATATCAACTCCCGCATCGGAAAAACCTTGCGCTACTTTTTGCTGGAGTTCTTTATCCGCCCCAAGCTCGCCGGTTAAAAAGCTCACGTTCTTATTTTCAATCAAACCTGCTTCTGCAAGCCCATCCTTGAACCCCTGAACACTCTCTGGATAGCCACTCCACGTCGCCAAACCAATACGGTATTGCTCCTCAGCCTCGACATTCATTGTCGCTAAAATAAAGGTCACAAAAACAAAAGCCAAGTTAATAAAGTTGTCCCGAAGCGCTCGCTCATTCCGGATCATTGCTTGTCCCTATAGATCGTTATCAGGCAAAAAATACTCACACAACGCCTGAGCCTCCCTCGCTTATGAAGGTCTGTTGAATTAAGCTTCGAAGTAAGAGGAAATCAGGTTCTTGTGACACAAATCGATAGCTATAAATTTAGGCGAAATTGATCAATTTGCAAGACGCTACCTGACGTTAACAAAGAATTCCCTAAGGCTCTTACTTCAATAGTTGAAGGTCACAGCCCGAATGCTGCAAATCAGGTGGATAGCACCCTTAACTGGCAAGCCCCAGTTTTAATGCAGGTATGCCGTAAAAGTAAAGGTGTAATTCCCAAGTAGGCGTGAGTATAAAAGCCTATTACAGATACAAGAAATTCTTAACAGAAGAAACCTAAGGCTTATTGACCATGTGTGGCAGACTAAACATAACAGACGACCCTCTCACCAAGATGGTATCTGAAGCACTTGGTATAAAGTTTCAAACTGATACCAATCATGACCTGTGTCCAACCCAGAGAGTATCAACTGTCGCCTGCAACGGTACTCTCCATCAATTAGAAACTACGTGGGGTATTAAGCCACAATGGTCTAAGAAGTTACTCGTTAACGCTCAAGCCGAAACCGTAGCAACTAAGCCAACCTTCAAGAAAGCCTTCACTGATCACCGTTGTGTTGTACCGTGCTCAGGCTGGTATGAATGGTCTAGTTTTTCGGGTGACGGAAAGAAGAAGTACCTGTTTGAGAGTGATGAAGATAGACCTGTTTATATGGCAGGTATTTATTATCCTATACTTGGACAAATGCCAGAGCTGGTGACGCTAACAACTAAACCAAATGAGGAATGCGCGAGATACCATCATAGGATGCCCCTACTGATTCCAGAAAGAGCTGTAGAGGATTACTTGAGATTACCCGCTGATAGGATAACCGCCTTGCTAATTGCCAGTGCTCCACGCTTTTCGATCACTGAAACGCTATTTTGATACGGACAACCAGGCCATATCCGGCCTGACATAGCATCTTATTATATGTTCCGAATAATTAGATAGATCGCAACCACGACCAACCCACTTCCCATCGTGAGGTTAAAAACACGAAAGAGTATTGGCCTCTCTAATAGTACGGAAACTTTATCGCCTGCGTATGCCCACAACCCTATTGATAAATAACATATAACGAAATAAATACTCGAGAACACTAATAATGCTTGATGTGACCCTTCCGTAGAAAACGCAGACACCCCCGCTAAACATGCAGTCCATGCTTTTGGGTTCAACCATTGCAATAGAAAACCTTCCTTAAAATTCGGAATTTTTGCTTTTTTCAAAGCCAATTTATTAGACGAGGCTATGAGCTGAATTCCCATATAAGCGATAAAAGCGCCTCCCACATAAACTAAATAATTGAGGAATAAAGGGTAGTAATTAAGTAACTCGGATATGCCCAGACCAGTTGCGATCAAAAGTAACGTAAATCCTACTGTCGCGCCTGAGACAAAGGGTATGGTTTTGGTGAAACCGTTGCT
>Ga0105348_1001364_pt1 | contig 16582 bp, 13 predicted proteins | sample EN8Hudsemesocosm_2_FD_83504 | JGI IMG/M metagenome (GOLD analysis project Ga0105348, IMG submission 83504) | Methane-oxidizing microbial communities from mesocosms in the Hudson Canyon - EN8C Hudson Canyon | ecosystem: Environmental > Aquatic > Marine > Cold seeps | place: Hudson Canyon... | reverse complement strand
TGCCTAACCTGTTCAGCGGCTAAAGCAACGACACCATACTTATCGTACTCATCACCCTCTCCTTTTGAGCATTCATGCTCAAAAGTCTCCACAAGATCTAACTGGATATATTCCTCTTGATAGCCCAAGTAAATTTGGCCTTCATGTGAAACAATGACTTCAATTTTGTCGGCTTTTAAGCGTTTTATTAGTACCTCGAATACTTCGAGTGCTTTTGGAAAGTGTTCATCAGACAAACGAACGCTTTTCTCAGCGCCACCAAATATTTCTAATAGGCGGTTCTTATTTGCCTTCTTAATTCTCGAAACGAGACTACGCGTGTTCATATAGGTGATTTATCGGGATGTAAATAGTGTCATCACGCTTGGAAAGCTTCCCAGTTTTCATTATTTTAGGCCCCCAGAGCATTATTTTTCGGTCATAGATATCAACACGAACGAGGATGATTGTTTTCTTAGATTCTCCTGTAGAGATATAACTGAGCGAGTCTCCTTTTTTTATACCAAATATAGACAAACAAATTTTCCAGCATAGCACTTCAAGGTTTTGCTCCAACTTGCTGTAATCAGCCTCGAGCTTTTGAGGTATTTGTATCGCCTCGTCATAAAGCTTTTGGTACTTCTCGCCCAAAGCTGAACCTTCAGGTAGCGTAGCTTTCTCTATCGCTCTTGCTATCTCATCCACATTATTCATTGAGTCACCGACCTCTTCGAATTTACTATCAAGAGCAGCATGCTTACGAAGTAAGTCTTCTACTAATATATTCGGCTTAATATCTGAAGGACTAATTTCGATACACTTATTCTCCCCCAACACCATATCCAATGGAATTAGTTGAGTTGAAAAGCTAGGCACATCAAAAAAGGCAAAACACCCGGTAAAATGAACGGCATGATGACTCACATGTAGGTCGACAGATTTAACGCTATAGATACTATCATTACGACCAAACACCCATTTTGGAGATTGGTCTTTAATAGCGAGCGAAGTTAGATCATGCTGTTCAATTATTTTAAGTGCATGAGTTACCTTATCCCTTAAGGTTTGAGATAAAGGTACATAACATCGATTTGGAATAGGTGTAGAGTGCTCACTTTGAGGAAATAACTTAGATGGTTTTAATTCAAATGTATCAACGCAAATTATGTTTTTCAATCGTCCCCCTATAAAGACAAAATAGTTAAAATCAGATCGATCAAGACCTAACTCATTACAATAGGAATTCAAACAAACTTATACGGCTGTTATAGTACTCAAATTGGCTAAGCCAATAACATTGGAATGTTAAAAAATTACTAAATAAATGAGGGATCATGAAGTACACCGCCATTATCATTACGCTATTAAGTTTAAGCGCTTGCTCATCACTATCAATACAACAGACGCATGTCACCTTAACCGGTGCATCTGACACCAAATCATTTACTTACCGCGATAAATCTTTAAGTAATGAATTCATTGTTAAATCACTAGCAAACCAAATGCTAAATAACTCGCTACATCCAAAAAGCCGAAAAAGAAGCGGCAAAGTATTTATTATAAAAGGCATAGATGCTTTCTTAAGCCCTGGTGAAATAATGTTAACCTATTTCAATGGAAGCCAGCACATGGACACTGGAAAAACCTACGGTACAAAAATAAATATTCCCTTCACATATGAATTTTCTACAGATGAGAACTCAAAATCCCTGACCTTAATTCCACCTAAGCACTATGACATTATTCCAGGAAGAAATATTCTCATGCTCCCTTTTGACCCTTTGCTTTCAAATGAGCAAGTCTTTGAAGATATCCAAAAGATTTATCGTGATACTAACTTAAACTTGTTGTTAATGAGCACCATAACTGGAGAGATAAATTCTCCCTATCCTATAGATTCTATAAAAACCAATTTTGAAAGAATGTTGGGGCACACTAGCAACAATAGGTTTGCTAATATATTTAAACTTCCCTTTAGAAAGTCATTCATACCTCTAAGCATTAAATTTTACCCTTATCAGAATGGATCAAAAATAAGCTACTCATTTAACTATCCCTATCAAGAAAATTTAGACGCAACGAATACATATAACGCACAAGATATTGCACAACTCAAATCAGTTATTAATAACGTAGTTAATAATTAAACGATGAATGGAAACACGGACCAAGTTCGCGTTTTTTTATACAGAACAATAGCTTGTAGTTTTGTATAAAAAAGCGGCTCTAGGATGATTAGAGATTACACAATTGAAGATATTCATCTGAATAGCCTATGGTAATAATACTTAAAGTTTAGATCGACTTTTAAGCTAAAGCAGTAATTACAGCTATATTTTGCTATTAGAAGCAACCAAAGCACCAAGTTCCAAATCAAATGGTATTGCTGTTAAGGTAAAGCCATCTTCATATTGAAACACTGGGAGAGGTTCTTTGAATTTATCCGTCTTCGGATAAATCAACATCAACTTCTTTTGGCCCTCTCCCTTCAAATACTTATGCCCATAAGCATAAAGCTGATACATGTCGGCCTGAGAGATACCGTACTTATTCCCACGATCAGAAGAGTCGAGCAGTTTCCATTTGGTATCCATAACACAAACGATTTGCTTCCCATTTAACACCAGCAAATCTGGCTTTAATTTAAAGATAGCTTTGCCATCGTGCTCTTCAACGAGTGAATGCTTTGCGGCTTGGGTTTTGAGTGTACAACTGGCATCAAAATGATCGTCTAACTTAGGCCTTAAACAATGCGCGACATAATCTTCAAATATACGCTCCATAGGGTATAAAAGAGACAGTGTATTGAAATCACCTGTTGATGCTGTTGGTCCATTTCCATTTAATAACAAACGACACCAGGCGAGTACATTTTGGTAGTAGTTCATGCTTCGACCTGTTTTCACTTTTTGAAAATCAGTTCGAATATCTGTACTAGTTGGCACCTCTTCAAACACAAACCCAAGCTCTCGGGCTAATCGTTGGTTTTTCGCGCTTTTAGTGATGCGACCAACCAATGCTAAAGTCGTTTTGATTAAGCGGTTAGCAGGTCGGTTCACTAAATATTCATCACACTCAATGGAAAACTGTTCTGGGTGTAAAAAATTACTTCTTATTTGTTTACTGACCAGTAACCTGCCCTTTAAGAACTTGGAATTTTTCTGCTCTCTAACATAATCCGAACGAATACCACGTTTTATTAACTGATTTGTTAAAGACAAAAACTGGCTAATATAGACTTCAAGCAAAGGCATCGTAGTATCGCGTATGTCAGCATTATTAGCCTGCTTGAAGGGGCTCTCTCGCAAACACCTGAGCATGATGATGAATTGGTTCCGAGTCGTTTCTGCTGATTCAGTTCCATCACTAAGATAAATTTTAGGGAGTACTTCTATCTGTGTACCACAAGGGGTTTGAAGTACACCCACATAATTCTGAACTTTAAGTGCCGTTATGCGCTTAAACGTCGTAAGTTTTAAAAACGGAGCAAAGTCATGATCTCTTGAGTCATCCTGAATAAGACACAATAAGTGTTTAAAAGCAGACTTTGGAATGCCAACTGCATTTGAGGATGCGCCATGATTTGGGCCATCTAATAGATAGCCATATTCACGAATACTATAGGTAGACTTAGCTTTCATAAATGCCAATATAAGAAGCTAGTTCATTTAAAGCTGAATCATTACGACGGTATGATTTTGCTTCCTCCACCTCATAACCCGGTTCAGTATTTTTTCCGAATAGCTTTTCTATATCGTAATCATCACCGTTTACAGTGATAAACTGGTACGAATCTTCTTTATTACCATCACCTAGCACTAGGCGTATCTTTGCCCAGTCTTCAAAAAAGTACTCTTCCAGTAACGGTAATATTTTATTCGAAAATATGCTGGCTAACATTTCGAATTGCTTCTCTTCATCTTTTTCAAACTTCAGGGGAATAAAAAAAGCATGACCTAAAGTATGCTCACGATCATAAAGTACTTCGATACGTTTGTTCATGATCATTAGCATTTCAGCAATTTTAATCCCCTTAACATCTACCTCTTCCAACTCACCAACATTCGGCATCATTTCAACGAAGTCAAAACGGCGCCGTAACGCAGTATCCATAAGTGCTAGCGACCTATCCGCAGTATTCATCGTACCAATTAAATGGAGGTTTTTTGGTACCTGAAACAACTCTTTTGAATAAGGTAGCGTTACAGAAAGCGCCTCATCAGCACCTGCTCTTTTGCTTGGCTCTATTAGCGTTATTAACTCACCAAAAATACTCGATATATTGCCACGATTGATTTCATCGATAATCAACACACGATTTTTATTATCCGTATCCTTAGCGACATTTTTAGCGCCTTTACTACTCAAAAGTACGTCAACGATTTTAGAAATTGGCCCGGGATAGCCGTTAACAATGAATTTCTCTAAAGTACTATCAGTTTTTTCAAAAACGCGTTTTCTAGCGATATCATCAACCGTTAAACTTTCAGAACGTACATTTTCAACAAGCTCATTAATCATCTGTCTATCAAATGAAATGACAGAATCCGTTTTGAGTGATTTGATTCGAATAAGCTCATCACTAAGGCTAACAATTTGATGGCCACTATTACCAAGTGTCTGCCCTACCTTTAGGCCGCCCTGCCTGAACTCACCTTCAATACCACTCAGAATTGTCTGAAACCTCTCCATGTTAATCGCTTTAGGTCTCAGCTTATAAATAGTCATCTGCGAAAATTTGTTATCCATAATGCGCTCATAAGGCAATGATTTTTCATACACCCTATGCCAAATCACTTCACGGGTTTGCGCATAATGCCCAAAGTCAGAGTCGGGTAAACATCTGTAGTCGCTTGATATCTCGGCAATCGCTCTGAATTTTAAATTTCCATCAGTCACCACGACTAAATCGCCCACTCGCATTTGATTCTTAAAGTTATCAACCGCGGTAACACTAAAATCATTTTTATCAAATGTCTCGTGATGTTCCGTAAACTGTTCAACAATCTTTGATCGGTTTTCGCAGGCCGAAAAATCAATATCTTCTCCGTACCCCAATCGAATCTGATTAGCCTCAATACAGTTATCAAAAATATAAGAGTCACTGCCCAAGGTATTACCCAAAGACATTTTCCAAACTTTTCGACCCGTAACATCCACATTGATAGCAGATGCTTTTTCTACTCCAGGCTGATCCGTCTCACACATTTCTTTGAATATACCGTCAGCGACGTCATAGGTAATTTTTCCATCCTCTGACGAGGCCTTTAACCCTTCAACGAAGTCTTCATAAGAAAAACTCTGGTGGAAGGTTACGAAGCCTATGCGATTCTCTGCCTTCAACACCTTAAAGCGAGCATGCAATGCACTTCTATCACCGGCATTGGCCTCATAAAATTCTGGGTCCAAAATTTCCAGCGCCTTATTAACGGTGTAATAGGTTTTTCCTGTTCCCGGAGGGCCGTAAAGTATTTGGTTAAGGGGTTGTTCATTTAACGGCATTTTAGGCTCTCTAGTCGGTACAAATTCATCTGTGACAGGTGATTCAATTTCTTCATACTCATCTAATAATGTTTCGAAGGCATCTCTATGCGTACACTCAATAACAATGGCCTCCTTTCCTGTGGCAACATTTGGAGCCTGTTTAGGGAAATTATCATTTCGAGTAGCATCAGCTTTGTATCTAGCGGTCACTTTGCAAAGCTTCTTACTCGGCTCCCAAGGTTCCATAGTTAGCCTAACCGACTTACCTTCTCTAGCTAACGCAATGGTTTTATTTGCTGAGTTAATGAATCCAATGACCTTTTTGTTGCCTCCTGCAATACTCTGATAGCGTTGTTTTAAGATAACCTCTGCCTCATCTGGTAGAAACATTTTATCTAGCAGCCGCTTCCCCGCAACAGACCAAATATCCTTGCTATAGGCCAAAATATCTCTACCTTCCCGACCAATCATGACCTCATGATATAGCTTGTTCATTGGTGTCTTAACACTAAATTCGTCAACATTAATATACGCAGCTAAAAGCTCTGACTTGAAAACGCCAGGAAGTAACGGTTTATCGCGATCTTGATATAAGAACGCAATCTTCCACTTAAAAACCGGCCACAAAGTAATGCTTTCAATATCTTCTATAGAGTTTGATTGAACACATGAAATTACCAATAAGATATTAGTTCTCATTGTTTCAAAAGCTTCTTGCTCTGTCCCTCCGTGTTTAGATTCCCAAGCATAGTCTGACGAGTAGGTATAACGGTTACTTTCAGCCTTCTCTGATCTATCTGATCGGTTATATATACCAAATTTAAATGAAGAGCCTCCCCATATAGAACCTAATCCCTCTAACTTAGCTTCAAGCCAATAGCAAAAGCTTTCTTTATTACCAACAGAGCTATATTCCTCAAGCGTCATATTCTCAATTTTAGAGATTGGCCACGCTTCTAAAAACTCATCCCATAATTTGTAAAGCGCCTGAGTATCATCTTTGTTCTCAATCGAAAAACCTTGCCTTTCAAGCAAGCGAAAACAAGCTGTATCTTTCCCCCCGGGAAAACTGCTTCGATCTAGTTCCACTTCATTAGCAAAAGCATTTGCCCAGGAAACCACTAACTTAGGTGGGTAGCGATTACCATCATGAATAAGGTCATAAGTTGAGGAATGAGCCCCTGAAGGAATGTCCTCCTCGTCTATACGGCCAATAGCACTGAGGATATCGTTTCTTGTTATGTTCTGGGGCAAATCTGGCATGACGCACGTCTCTTTAAATTAATAGTTTTGTTTTTCAGGTATAACACCACGAACACCGCCGCGAGGATTTTCCATATCACCCTTGTAGCGAGGAATTACATGAATATGTGCATGCGAAATCGTCTGCCCCGCGGCTTCGCCACAGTTTAAGCCAATGTTATAACCATCTGGCGCATATTCTTTATCTAAGCGGGCTTTCACTTGGTCGATCAACTCAAAAGCTTCAGCCTGCTCTTCTTTGTTCAGACCAAACCAGGTTTCAGCATGACGTTTAGGTACAACCAAGCAATGGCCTTTTGAAACTGGATATATATCGTACCTTACATAAACTAAGGTGCCGTCAATAACGGGGTCATACTCACAAAATGGGCAATTCATTTTTCCCTCATACATTTTTTATACAGATTTAACCGCGCTCACTCCTCTATTGAAATCAGACTAGCATGAAACCGTATCGACTAAGGATTGAAAATCACTCTCTTTCAATATTCGAATATCCACACCTTTACCAATCAAAGTCTCTGCCTTTAAATGCTTCGAGCTTTTTTCTTTCCCTGCTAGCTTAGTAACATCTTGATCACCCACAACTAGGTAGTTTGTTTTTTTAGTCACTGAGCTACCTACAGCACACCCAATGCTTGAAGCCATATCGGCTGCGATCTTTCTAGGGATGTCCAGTGCCCCGGTAAATACCAATATTTGTCCGTATAACTCGCCTTCAGAATTTCCGTCCCTGGTTACTCTTGAAGAGCTATTAAGTGTAGACAGATCAACTGGCTGACCCACTCTGGTCAGCCACCCTTTCAAATCAAGCTCCGTTTTTTCTGATGCAGCTATAATAACGGCCCCACACGCTTTGGCGTCTTCAAGTGCATCGTGATGCTTAAAATCGAAACCAATCAATTTACATACCTTTGCAAGCCCATAACCTTTCCACGCACATTCTTCCCAAGCTCTTCTTGCCACTCTGGCCGAGTCTAACCAATTCGTTTCAATCGGGTTTAGCTTATATTTACGTATTACTTTATCCAAAGAAACTCGGTCAAAATGGGTATGACTGACACAGACTGTATTAGAAATTAAATTTGATATAGTTTCATATACATCTGAGAAAATAGGCGCATCTTCCACATCTCGCATGGTGATACCATGAATACCGACATTGATTGACGCAAAATAATCTTGAGGATTTATGAGTGAAGACCATTCATTGGTAATCACTCCATCTTCATAACATACGATTCCAACTTGGCATATTGATGCCATATCAGAATTAGAGGTCTCAACATCAATTGCTACAAACCGATTCATTTCTTCTCCTTAAGCAAAGTTTCCAGATATTTATTAGCATCTAGTGTGAATACCACTCTCATACCTGTTCGCTGGCAAACCAACTCAGTTTCTTGAGCCATGTCTATGTTGAGGTCTTCCCCTCGTAAACCTTGCCATTGGGCTAAATAGTGTAGCGTTCCATATTTAAATTCTTTTTGAATTTTATTCTCCACACCACCTTTTAGCCCTAATACAGGAAGCTCTCCTTTAATAGCTAAATCGGCAAGTTCAGGATCTTTGGCTCTTATTTTTCTGCCTACTTCCCAGCAGGTGATCAGAGCCAGGTCATCGCTTCCCCAACGCTCATCATAACTAGGGTTAGTTCTATTTGGTTCATCAAAAGCTCTAAATAACTGTTGTGATATTTCCATATTTTAATCTCAGCGTTATATGATCAAGATCATTTTTCCTAAACGAATCACTTCAACATAAATATATTTAGTCTATTTTTTGATAGGCCATCATTTGCTAACGTTACAGAGCAACACTAAATATCTTTCAGTATTTTATTTTCAGCATAACAAACAAAGCGTCAAATAATGTCGCTAGAATAAATATTTTAGGACTGATTTCGGTTCTATTTTTTCTTTGTACCAGACTGCTAAAGCAGCCCTTTCTCTGCCATGGACGTTGTAGATGATCCGATCACAAAGTGATCCAGTACTCGAATATCCATTAAGCTTAGTGCCTCTTTGAGGCGCTTAGTGATTTGAATATCTGCACTTGAAGGTTCTGCATGGCCACTTGGGTGGTTATGCGCAAAGATCACAGCAGCGGCATTGCAGGCTAAGCCTGCTTTGACGACTTCTCGAGGGTAAATACTGGCACCGTCTATCGTGCCACGGAATAGTTCACCGTGGTGAATCACTTGGTGTTGGGAGTTGAGCCAAAGCGCATAGAACACTTCATGAGCGAAGTGGCCAATCAGTGCTTGTAAGTGAGTAGCGGCATTCGCTGGGTTTGAGAGCGTAAGGCCATTAGAAAAGCTCGATTGAATGTGATGGGTAGCCGCAGTGATTAGCTCATCACTCGTGATGGTGCAGTAATTACCTTGAACATCTTTGATTTGAATTTGTTGTTTCATGTTTGTGCCCTATGTCTTGTTGATGGGCACTTTCAAAGACTTTCGTTAATGGCTGTGAAGCAAGTAGGTGGACAAACCGGCGCGGGTCACACGGGTGCCAGTCCACCCCGAAGGGCATACTTGCTTCTCAGACATAGGAAGTCAGAATTGCTTTTTAATCAACAAGCGATAGGTTTCAATTGAAACAACCTCACTCAACAAGGTTGAGTGTGTCTGCATTTAGGGAATGAAGCGCATCCATAAAACTCACTGCCTGCTTTAGGCCCTTTTTTGGCCTTTCTCAGCAATAACTCACTTCCGCACTTTGGGCATTCTGATTTCGGTGTTATATGCTTATTTTCTGAAGCACTCTTTTCTGGCTCTATTCTTTCTTGCACCAAATTTTCTTGAACTTTTTCTTCTGACTCTCCGCCAGATTGAACACTTTTCACCAGCTCTAGTAGTTGAGCACCTTCAAAGAGCTCAATGGGTTTACCTTTCGCGAATTTTACAGCGTCTTGTGTAAATTTTCCTGAGCAAATTACCATTACGCTAGCGGCCTTCTCTGCCGTCATAATGCCGAACATTTCCCTAATCACTGCGACACCAATCTTTTGGGTTCTCCATTGTTTGCATTGAATAAGGTGTGTTTTACCATCTTTTTCAAGGCGGACATCGACACCCCCATCAGCGCCAAGCTGATGATTTTCAATCACTCGAAAACCTTTACGTCGATAGGCTTCAGCCACTAGCTCTTCAAATTCTTTCCAGTTTAAGTTTTTAATCGATTCAATACTTTCTTGCTGGTCCAGTAGTTGGCGTTTACGCCAGCTATTAAATGCTGAAATAGGTGCAGGGATAAAAAGTACTATCGCAAAGATCAGCGCAAGCTGAGAGGCGCCATTTGCTATACCTTGAAACAATACCGATTCAAAGGTGATGGTGGGAACAATCATGGCTAGAACAACATAAGTGAGTGCTGAAAGCACAACACTTACCCACCAGGGTAACACCATTAACAAATCTAATATGCCTTCACCTTTCTTAGCCAATATCACACGCCTTAACTGTTTAATTATTTTCTCGAAAGAGAAAATTAACACAAAGACGGACGAATACACACTGAGTTCGATGGCAGCACGGAGGGCAAGAAAATTCATATGGCGTCCAGCCAATGAATTTTTACGCAGCTCCCCCAAGAGCGGAGAACGGCAGAGTCCATTCCCCAGAATGGAGAGAGGTGAACGAGCCCCAGCGAGAGAGTCTCGACTCTGTTCTGGAAGCGCCAGCGCACCAGAATTGGCGCGCGTCCAGCGTGTCAACCAAGTGAAGAGAGAGGAGCCCCAGCGACGATAAGAAAACCTTGACGCCCCAGCGTCATGTTTTCGGTTCTTCACGTCCGGCGTCACAGGCCGCCCTAGCGGCGCTTGACTCCCCTCGTTTTTCGGGCGCGTCCAGCGATCCCTTTAGGGACAAAGGCAACAACAATTTTACATTGTGCCTGCAGCCGAGAAAAGGAGGGGAGTCAAGCGCCAGCGATGACGCCGGACGGGTGAATTTAACTAGTGACAAGCGTACAGCGCCAGAGCTATTTAAAGAGGGCGCAGCCTTTCCAGGAATGAAGCGTTCAGCGAGAATGACGTGAGGTGAATTGAGTGCTGACGCGGCGTCCAGCCGCACGAGGCAATCAAGAGGATGGCTTCCTCAAAATACCGAAACCCTAGTGAAGGTGTTTTGCTCTTTAGTTTTTAAAGGCATTAGATGGAGTAATGAGTTGGGAGAATGACATGGAAGAAAGCAATTCTCCAAGCCATTCCTCCATCTTTTTTAGCCTCTTAGCTCTAGTTTTATCATCGTTTCTATTGAGCTATTAGGTTTTTGATCGGATTGAAGTACTTTGAAATGTCTAGAAAATTAGAGTCTTGTCAAATCGTATATTTTCTTCACTGGCATTATTTGGAGATTGACCGTAATAATCGGATAAGCGTTTGATGGCCCAAATATAGTAAGCTTGAGTTTTGGAAGAGTACTTACGCATATCATTATCATCAATTAAGCTTTAAAGAATAGTACTGGTTGGGTAAATTGGATGATGAATCTCCTAATTTTTGAAGGTGTTATGCCTTATTACAGGTATGAACTCAAACTGAAATTAGTGCCTGTCAGATGTTAATTTAAAACGTAGAAGATACCGATTATCGCGTTTTAATCTAAGTGCCAATTGCGGACATTAGGTGATTATATTTCTGTCGATTGAAAGAGAATTTAACGAACTAAATTTTCCTAAAACATGACTTCTGGTTAAGAACCAGGAGCAGACAAAGTTTTATCTGAGGTATAAAGTGCACCCCAATGGGAAGCCATCAATTTAGAATTTCAAACTCGTACTATAAGACGCTCAACAGGATTGGTCAATTCAGGATTATTCAGTCAATTTTTAAATTAACGCCAAGCTCAACTGCGTAGCAAGCTGGCGTTTTTTGCACAAAAAGTGACAGATTGCGGAGTCAGATTGCAGCTTCTTATGTATTATTTATGTTATAAACTGATCTAATGTTCTTATACACTTAGACAGGTTGTTGCCATATATTTCATTTGTTTCAAGTGAACCTCCACTTACCAAGCTAACAACTTTTCCATCTTCTCCAATAATTGGAGCACCACTACACCCTTTAAAGAAGTCATGTCCAGGATGGTCTTCTGGCATTTTAAAATAATGCAGGTCATTTTCAGTCCTATCGTATTCTAAACCATGATAAATGTGATGATCTGTTATAAACGAATTTTGGTCTGGAATAAGTTCTGGCCTAATATCGCCTGAAAAGCCATATCTTGTCAGTTTATTAGGCTCACCAATATCAGTAATGCTGAGGACAGGTCTCTCCGTAATGTCTAAAGTCTCTCCTCGCCAATTTCTATTGTGGAAATAACACTTAAAGTCAGATTTTACAGGATGAAAAGAAAACTCAACATCTTTGATAGAGTTCTTATCAGAACTAAAGTCACCAATAAAACTAAATTCATTTAAAAAGAGGACTTCTATTTGCTGAACATCATCATTGAACTTTATTTGAGCGCACCAATCTGATGATTTCTCTGCAACATGAAAAACTGTAATCAATAACCGGTGTTGCTTAAAATCTAATAGACAGCCTGAACCTATACCACAGGGCATCCCTTGTTCATCCAACTTCCTTAACTGTACGCTGGAATATTTAATTAAACCTTTCCAATTCATTAGTTTTCTCTGGGGAGTGCCAAAACTCTAATTACGACGCTGATACATAACGAGGGTGTAGGGAAATTAAAACAATTCTCACCCAAATAAATTTGTTTGTTTGTTTTCATGCTAAAAAACGCGTTGCTATGTAAATTCTTCAGTACAGTACATTTCACATAAAAATAAATTTAACCGCGTTCTCCTCACAAATATAATCAAATCAAGATTATAAATTCTATTTTCCTACAGCCTTAACGCCGCACTAAGCGGACTAAAATAGTGGGTTATAATGTCGAGAAAAGCGATACGTAACCAACTGTTTTAGTTCGTTTAAGTGCCTTGTTATGTCACTTTAACTCGCGCGTTATTTTTGTCATAATTTTTTTTATTCTTGAATATGAATATGGCCAACTTGAAGTATCTAGATTTTCAAATGCAGAAATAATCCTATCGATTTTTTTAATACCTTTTCTCATTCCAGTCAACTCAAGTACATTTCTCTTTTCCGGCGGTAGCCTTAATAATTCATAATATTTTTCTTGCGCTGCTCTCACTGCAACAAGGTCAAGGTCTAGACTGTAGCGCATTGATATAACATTGTGTTTTTCCAATACATTCAATACGGTAGTATGATTTGAGTTAATCTTACTTAATACTTCGCGTCTATCATTTTCATTTGGTATTAAAGTTTTAACTAACTCTTCATCTTTGTATTCATTTTTATATTGCGGAAAACCCTGATTATTTAAACTTTCAGTATAATTATCATGTAAATATGCAACAAAGAAATCTTTATCCAGAATTATTAAAAATGGAATTTTTAACTCGTTTAGAAGATGTATTGTGTATTTAGCTTTATCTACACCTTCAAGATTTAGATATGAAAGCCCATTGGTTTCAAAGTCAAATCCGGCTGAATCACCTATACGTTTAATGACCTCAACTTCGTTTTTACTTTCCGTTACAATGACGTAGCTTGAAAAGAAAAAGTCACTATTTCTATATCGGTGAAATTGATAATATTTAAAATCATCTAAGTCATATTTATCAAAGAAATTTTTAGGTAACTTGTTAACAACAGTTATAAAACCTCTATTTTCACAAGGCTCTTTTTTAAAAGAAATGATTTCGGTATGGTCTACTTGATCAACCATTTGTGAAGAGTGAGTGGTGAAAAATAATTGTAAAATACTCCCTGATTCTACCAGAGCTTTGAAATATCCAATTAATTCTTTTTGAGCTTGAGGGTGTAAATTAGTTTCTGGTTCTTCTAAACCAATAATGATATTTTCATCCCTAGCTTTACCTAAAAGATTGTAGAGCGAGATTATCGTTAGACTTTGAATACCTGAACCACACTCTATCAAAGGGTGGCTTAATCCAGATTCTTCTATGGAAATAGAAACGTCAGAAAGAAAATCTTTATAACTTATATTTTTGGAATATTTTATTTTAATATCAAATGGTGTATTTACAGGGAATTCAGCTTTAGCGTCAGTGGCTATTTTATTCAATGCTGTAGTTTCAAGGTATGTAATTGCACTACGAAATTTCACAGTGTAATTATCACGAGTCACAGTAGCTTCTTTCATCTTTTCTTCGACTAGAAGCTGTAAAACACTATTTTCCATTAGTTCGAGTGCTCTAGCGTCTCGATTTGGAGGAATAAGTATAAACTCTATTTGTTTCTTTATTTCATCAATGCATTCGTTATCAGTTACCCAACCATTTGATGACTTGTATTTAATCGTTCTTTTACAGCCTTGAGCACTTAGCTGAACGCTAATTTCAATCATGACTTTATCGTTATTTATATACTCATCTGGTGTTCTAGTAACATCAAAGTTGTCGAAATGTATTTCAATTTTAGAAATAGATCTCGGTGCAAAACTATGAATGCCTGATAGAAATGCTTCCTCTTCCTTCTCATAATTAAAAAAAACGTTAAGGGCACGTAATAAACAAGATTTACCAGAGTTATTTTGACCTACGATGGCATTTATTGAACTAATCCAAATATCTGCTTTTTTGATCGAACGGAATTTTTTTATGATTATTCTTGATATTTCCATATACACCTGAACATTTTGATAGTGACATAACGCCCGCAACACTGGATTGGGCGTGTTGGCGACTTTTTTGCGGCTCGCGAAAAAGGTGACAACATGCCCAATTCCATGTGCTTGCGCTTGTTAGTTGATTTTAAGTGGATTCTGCAATGCTAAGGACAGCTCTATTGCCATTTGCAAGTATCTTCTAGTTTGGCGCTTCGAGGGTACAAACTGAGGCGCATGCGCTGCTTCATTGCGCAAATCTCTTAGATCTTCGAACAGAGGAAGAATCTTTTTAGCATATTTACCAGTGTTAATAAGTTCAAGTACAGCATTTCGGGGGGGGAACCGCCGAGAATGATTTATTCCAAATTTCTCAGATGTATTGACCAACGAATCTTCCACCTCCATCCAAGCCTCCATTAGTGAGGCTCTTGGGGATTCATCTGCAATTCTCAGTAATTGTTCGTAGCGATCTTTATAAGGTGAAGGGTAGACTGGTTCATTGCCAATAAAATCTCCTTCTGCCTTCGCTGGTATCACTTTCTTAGCCTCTTCTTCTGCCGCCACTAAACCCTTTTCAAATTTAGCTTCTAGGTCTTTATATTTTAGGCTGCTAACTCGTCCGAGAAGTTTTCGTACCTCTCCACTAAAGATGTAGCCCAGCCATACAGCGGCAAAAGGCCAAGCCAGCGCTTCAGTTAATTTTACAAAGTGCTCCATACATTTCCTTCAACTAACAGTTTATTAGGCGGAGTCCGTATTTTACGGTTATATGGATTCCGTATAAGTCAGTTTTTCAATAAGAAAAAAGGAATTGGAGCTTATTGAAAAATGAACATATTTTTGCTTTAAAATTTTATGACATTAAACAGGTCAAAACCCTTCCCTAATTTCTTATTAAAATTCTCAGGTTTTTTTAGGCTCTAAGTGACATCTGTAAGTCAGTGTATGATGAACACAGAATTAAGGCCAATAGTATTAGGAATTGAATCCGAACTAAATATTTGAAATAACAAGATTTTACCTCAAACAATGTTTCATTTAACACAGTAAGCAGACATAAGAACTACCTCAATATATTTATAGGTATTGAATTCGCTCATAGCAAGAAACGATGTCGGCAATGTTGTCGTTTACTGCCATCTTAAATTTGCAATTATGTGTATTTTCTGAACTAATATTTAAGACCGAGTTACTCCCTAAAATATGTATTTTAGGAACATACTTTTTCAGCTCATTAATTACTGTCATAAAGCCCTGTATCAGGTTCAACATGAATCTTGTTTGTGCCAAAGCGGACATTATTGCGTTTATAACTAAATGGTTACCTCTTAACTAAAATGGTGTTTCGTAACCGTCCTGCCAGATTAACCAAAAACCTGCATCTGCGCGCCCTAGTAAACGGTTTCTGACGCCTTCTTAGCATGCCAAAAGCGGATAGGCTTCCCACTTCTCTTCAAGCCGACGTAGATTTCTTTGACACCCGATGAGTCATCATATTCGCGACTTGATTTGTATTTAGAGAAGCTGAGGTGATAGACGAGGCTTGCTTTGCAGGAGTCTAGCGCGGCATCTAGCGTCGTGCTTTCGGCCCATAAAATTGCGCCCCCATCCTGACTGTGGTGATTGCGGACATCTGGGTCGGACTTCCACTCTCCCCAGACCTCATTTTCAAGCACCGTTTCGCCATCACGGTTATGCCAGCGTTTGGATTCAGCATCGGCAGTAAGGGCAAGCCTTCTGCAGATCGCTCTTCCTAATCTTGGCCGTGCTATCGCGCCACTTGCGGCCCATTCATCGCCCTGATCAATGCCTATAGGATACGTCTCCGGCTCCCAAATCAGCGGGGCAAACGACCTCTTCTCCTTATTGAAGCGATCCAAGAATCCATCGGATGCAAACATCGGCAGCCAAAGGTCATGGTCTGAGACCTTCGACAGCTCTGTACATTGTCCGACAGCCCCTCTCTGTTTGATTAATGCCGACACAAAGCGTACGTAGACCCCGTCTCTGGATTTCCAGTGACCGTAAAGCGGTTGGAAGCCGGTTTTAGAACCTTGCAAGAACCCGATCTTCTTCAGAAGCGCATCTTGATCCACTAGGGTTTCCTGGTCTCCTACGCGTTTACCCAAAAGGTCTTCGCGCGCTTGCGCCGGAACCTGATCCTTGTGGTCAGCCAGCCACGAG